>Ga0209571_1000159_pt1 | contig 143415 bp, 148 predicted proteins | sample EBPBio102011_DNA_FD_185866 | JGI IMG/M metagenome (GOLD analysis project Ga0209571, IMG submission 185866) | Wastewater treatment Type I Accumulibacter community from EBPR Bioreactor in Madison, WI, USA - Reactor 1_1/10/2011_ DNA (SPAdes)... | ecosystem: Engineered > Bioreactor > EBPR >...
CACGATAACCGGCGAATTGTTTGGCATCGCCCAACCCAACCGAGCCGGAGGCACTGGCCAGCACGAGCTTGCCATCGACAATCGCAAGCCCTGTCACGTCCGACCAGCTGCCTTGAGTCAGCGGCGCGGACGCGTCCAGAAACGCCTTGGCCCAGCCGATGACCTTTTGGCCGCGCCTGGGATTGTAGCCCTTGGTCTTCTCGGCACCGTCGGCGTCGGAGATCGCATCGGTGCCATAGAGCGCGTCATAGAGCGAACCCCAGCGCGCATTGGCGGCATTCAGCGCATAACGCGCATTCATCACCGGCACCACCAGCTGCGGGCCGGCAACCGTGGCGATCTCGGGATCGACGTTTTCGGTCGTGACGGAGAACGCCGGACCCTCGGGGACCAGATAGCCGATGTCGGACAAAAACGCCTTGTAGGCGGCCATGTCATGCGGGGCGCCGTGCTTGCGGTACCAGGCGTCGAGTTTCAGCTGGAAGTCGTCGCGCTTCTCAAGCAGCGCCCGGTTCTTCGGGCCGAGATCATGGACGATGTCGGCAAAACCCGACCAGAACGCCTCCGCATCCACACCCGTCCCAGGCAGAGCTTCAGACACCACGAAGTCGTGGAGCTCCCTAGAGATCGAAAGGCCGTGAAGGTCAACGGTGTCGGTCATGACATGCGCTCCAGTAGTCCGGTCCCGCGCGAGCGGTGAAAACAGGTTTTCGGGGGCGTTTGACATGCAAAGCGCGCAGGGTCAATTCGCCCAACGTTGCAAGGCAGCATCCGATTGTCCCGCGGTGCCGGGAAAATCGATCTAGCGTCAAACCGCAATGCGGGGCCGGCCGCTGGCGGTCGCGACCACATGCGCCTCAATGAACATGCGCTGGCTCTCGACGGTCGACGCCTTGATATCGACAGCGACGTCGATCTCGGCCGCATCGGTGCCGGCGTCGCGCGCCTTGGTCGCCACGATCGCGCGCACTTCAGCCTCGGCCAGCGCCATCGCCGAGACCTCGTCGGTGAAGTCGCGCAGCAGTTCGCCGACTGCGACGCGGAACAGGCCTTCCTTGGGCTGGCTGACGCGCGCCTCGGCCGTGACCCTGACCTGGCCGACCACGGCGCCGAGCGCATTGGCGACATCGGTATCCCTGGGCACCACACATTCGTTGCCGACGAGCGGCGGCAGGCCGGCATAGTGCAGCGGCGCCGACGCCCCCAGACCGATCACCGGCCGGTCCAGCGCAACCGTGAAGCGGGCAATGCCAGGATGCGCGTCGACCGCGCGCTGCACCAGCGCATGCGCGACGGTTGCGGCGCCATCGAGCCCGTCCTCGGCGAAGGCCGTCTCAAGGATCACTTCGGCCGAAAGGCGGGTGAGCGCCGCAAGCACGCGCTCGGCCAAGATTTCCGGCGCAGCAGCGATCGGCTGGCCACGGCCGTCGCGCTTGCGGGCGAACAGCTCGGCACCCAGCCGTGCTGATATCTCGTCCCAATTGGCCTGGCGGCCCAGAACATGGGCCGCATCCGACGGGGTGAAGCCTGCGACATGGACCAGCCCGCGCGACACCAGACGGTTGAGCGTGGCGTTCTGGGCGTTCGAGGTGAGCAGGCGGTCGATGGGCAGCGGGGTGGCGCCGATCTGGTCGTAGAGCTTGGCTTCTGGCGCGGTCAGCCCTGCCGCGAGCCGTTCCGGCACGCCGGTGCGCACGGCGAAGCGGCCGTCCATGCGGCCGGGATTGGGCGCGCGCAGCTGCCGCTCCAGTTCGCCCGTCACTGCCTCGCCATGGATCATGCCGGCAAGCGCCAGCGGCACGACGCGGCGCGGCCCGAGCTTGATGCGGGGTGTCAGCCCGCCTTCTTCCAGTGAAACCTCGGAGTCGCCGCCAAGACCGAAGGTGCGCATGGCGACAGCCTCGACCATGGTGCGGAAACCGCCGACGGTAGCGCCCTCGGGGTCAAGTCGCGGGCGACCATGATCGAGCACGGCGACGTCTGTCGTGGTCCCGCCGATGTCGGAGACAACGGCATTGTCGAGGCCGGTCATGTAGCGCGCGCCGACGAGGCTGGCGGCGGGGCCGGAGAGAATGGTCTCGATCGGACGCTGGCGAGCGAACTCAGCCGACACCAACGCACCGTCGCCGCGCACCACCATCAGCGGGGCGACGATCTTGCGTTTCTCCAGAAAGCCTTCGGTCGCCGCGACCAGGCGATCGATCATCGAGATCAGCCGGGCGTTGAGCAGCGTGGTCAGCGCCCGGCGCGGACCGCCAAGCTTGGCCGAGAGCTCGTGGCTGGTGGTGACGGGCAGGCCCGTGCGTTCGCGGATCAATTCACGCGCGGCGATCTCGTGGGCGGGATTGCGGGTGGCGAAATAGGCGCAGACGGCGAAGCCCGAGACGGATTTTTCCAGCTCCGGCAGCGCGGCTGCGAGCGGCGCGAGGTCAAGGGGACGGGCATTGCCGTGAACGTCGTGGCCGCCGTCGCACAGCACCAGCGGGTCGGTGCCGAGTGCAGTCTTGAGGCCGTCGCGGGAAAGGTCGGCCTCGGAGAACCCGATCATGACCAGCGCCACCCGCCCGCCTTGGCCCTCGACCAAAGCGTTGGTGGCAAGCGTGGTGGACATCGACACCAGCTTGATGGCGGCGGGGTCGACATGGGCTTTCTCCAGCACCGCGTCGACCGCGCCCGAAATGCCCTCGGCAAGGTCGTGGCGGGTGGTGAGCGACTTGGCCTTGGCGACGACGGTGCCCGTGCCCCTGGGCTCCTCGCTCCACAGCACCGCATCGGTGTAGGTGCCGCCGGTATCGATGCCGAGGAAAAGCGGGGCGTGGTGGCTGGCGTGCATGCGCTGGTGTTCCGGAGTTCTTAATCTCCGTTCCGCTTAGCCGATATCCTCAGGAAAGGAAAATTAGCCAGGCAGGCCAATCGACCGGCTCAGATCACGGCAGCTTGCAGCCCGGGTCCTTTCCCAAGGTCGATGCCTCGCCTGCCCGTCATGCGACGAAGCCGATCTTCTTATGCGAGCCGTCGCACCAGGGCTTCGTGGCCGAGTGGCCGCAGCGGCAGAGCCAGACTTTTGTCGCGCGGTCGACCGTGTGGCCTGTGCCGGTGACGATCTCGACATTGCCTTCCAGCTTGAGGTTGCCATTGGGCTGCGGCGTCAGAACCAGCGGGCCGTCGCGGGCGGGGAGCGGCTGGCTTTCCTTCAACGCCGGTTCGCCGGTCGCGGCAAAGCCGATCTTGCTGTGGCTGCCGTCGCAGAACGGCTTGTTCTGGGATGCCCCGCAGCGGCACAAGGTGGCGCGGTGGAAGGTCTCGCCATTGAAGACGATCTCGGCATGCACGGCGAGCGGGCCGTTCTCGCGGATGCGCACGGTATTGACGACGGGCGGCGCCTCCTGCGGGCCGCCATCCTTGCGACGATAGGTGATGGCGCCCGACGGACAGCTTTCGGCGATGGCGACGATCTGCTCGGCCGAGGCCGCATCGGGGTGAATCCACTCGCCCGGCGCATTGGGCTCGAACACATGCGGATTGCCGAGCACACAATTGCGCGAATGGATGCAGCGGCGCCCGTCGAAGCCGACGTCGATCTTCTCGCCCTCGACCATGCCCTTGGACATCTTTTCTTCGCGGCCTCCGTGATCCCAGTCCAGCTTATTCCTCGCGCCGACGCTGACAAGAGGCTGCCTGGCCTCGCGATGGGCCAGGATGCGGTCGGTCTCGGCGCGGATCTCGGCCCGTATCTTCTCGACCACCTCAACATCGTGCGGCACGCGCGCTGCCGGCGACGCGACTGATCTCCCTCCTTGAGGGGAGATGGCCGGCAGGCCAGAGGGGGGGGGGTGCGAAAGGATCACGACCCAACAGAAGAAAATCCAGAACGCGGGGAAAAACCGTCCCCCTTTCAGTGCTGGGAAATCTGCTCGTCCTGCTCGACGGTCAGCGGCTTAACCCCTGATGGCAGCGGCTCGACCACGGGCTGGGGCGCTGTGACGGGTGCTGGCGGCACCGGGGCGCGGGCAGCGCAGGCGGAGAGGGTTGCCAGGGCAAGGAGGACGGCCAGGGATTTCATGGAGCGGGCGTTAGGTGGAAGGTGTGGCGGTATCGCGGCGGCAGATGAGCCCGCCGATCGGCCGAGGTCAAGCCATCCCTGACACCTCCTGACAGAAGGTTGTCAGCAGGCATCGGCTATTCTCCTCATGACCGGAGGAGGATGACATGAGCGGCTTTGACGATTTCGACTTTGTGATCGGCGACTGGACGGTGACCAATGAACGCCTGCGCGAGCGGTTGGTGGGCTCAAGCGAGTGGGAAACATTTTCCGCCTTCTCGCATGTCGAAAAGGTGATGCAGGCGCCCGACGGGACTTTTGGCGGCCACATCGACCAGATGGCGGTGCCCGAGCGTGGCTTCACCGGCATGACGCTACGGCTCTACAACCCCGAAACCGAACTGTGGTCGATTTACTGGAGTGACACCCGCAGCCACCGGCTGTTCCCCGCTATGGTGGGCAAGTTCGAAAACGGCCGCGGCGCGTTCTTTGGCGACGATATCGAGGGCGGTCAGCCGGTGCTGGTCCGGTTTCTCTGGCTGCCAGGAGAAAGCCCGCGCTGGGAGCAGGCGATGTCGGTGGATGGCGGCGAGACGTGGGAGGTGAACTGGGTGATGCGGTTTGAGAAAGCTCCTTCAAACATCTAACGCTGCGCTCACGTCATGGCGGACAGGTCGCTTCCTGATTTCTTAAAACCGACTTTGTGACGCTTGCTACAGCTCGCCCCGCCCTCATGGACAAACCTCGGCCCGTCCGTTCTACCAAGCCACCGCTGGCGTACTGCATGAGTCGGGCGCGGGCGGCGTTTCAATCCTTGGGGAAGAGCATGCGCATTCGGTCGATGATGATGGGAGCCGCCGCAGTGGTCGCGGCTGGAGCGTTTGCGCAGTATGCGCAGGCCGACGGGTTCGAAAACATCGTGCTGTCGGCAAGCGAGGACGCCGAAGAAACACAAGCGGCATTTGCGCCTGACACGGCCAAGATTTTCCTCTCCGCTGACCTGACTGAAGCGGTGGCTTCGGGGTCGAAGCTGACCGTGAGCTGGGTCTCGGTGGATTCGGGCGGCGTCGCGCCGGCGAACTACAAGATCGACGAAGCCAGCTTTGAAATCGGCATGATCGACAACCACGTCGACGCCTCGATCACCAAGCCCGACGCCGGCTGGCCTATCGGCACCTATCAGGCGCAGATCGCCGTCGATGGAACAGTAAAGGAAACGGCGGATTTTGCCGTGAAGTGATGGGGTAGGATGGCGCAGAGAGCCCCCCTCACCCGGCCGCTGCGCGGCCGCCCTCTCCACCCTGAGAGGGGATTGAGGCGTTTGCGCTGCCCCTCATCCGGCCCTGCGGGCCACCTTCTCCCCGCAAGCGGGGAGAAGGAAAAAAACAGACTAGTTATCACCCATCTTGAGGGCCTGGATGAAGGCTTCCTGGGGGATGTCGACCTTGCCGAACTGGCGCATGCGCTTCTTGCCCTCTTTCTGCTTCTCGAGCAGCTTGCGCTTGCGGGTGACGTCGCCGCCGTAGCACTTGGCGGTGACGTCCTTGCGCAGCGCCGAGATGGTCTCGCGGGCAATGACCTTGCCGCCGATGGCGGCCTGGACCGGGATCTTGAACATGTGCTGCGGGATCAGTTCCTTCAGCTTCTCGACCATGACGCGGCCGCGCTTTTCGGCCGCCGTGCGGTGGACCAGCATGGAGAGCGCGTCGACCGGCTCCTCATTGACCAGGATCGACATCTTGACGAGGTCGCCCTCGCGGTAGTCGGTCAGGTGGTAGTCGAAGGAGGCGTAGCCCTTCGAGATCGACTTCAGGCGGTCATAGAAGTCGAACACGACTTCGTTGAGCGGCAGGTCGTAGACCAGCATGGCGCGCTTGCCGACATAGGAGAGGTCGGCCTGGATGCCGCGACGCTCCTGGCAGAGCTTGAGGATCGAGCCGAGATAGTCGTCGGGGGTCAGGATGGTGGCGCGGATCCACGGCTCCTCGATCGATGCGATCTTGACCACGTCGGGCATGTCGGCGGGGTTGTGCAGTTCCTTGGTCGAACCGTCGTTGAGGTTCATACGGTAGACGACCGAAGGGGCGGTGGCGATGAGATCGAGGTTGAACTCGCGCTCGAGCCGCTCCTGGATGATCTCGAGATGCAAAAGGCCGAGGAAGCCGCAGCGGAAGCCGAAGCCGAGTGCGGCCGAGGTTTCCATTTCGAACGAGAACGACGCGTCGTTGAGGCGCAGCTTGCCCATGGCGGCGCGCAGGTCCTCGAAGTCGGCTGCGTCGACCGGGAACAGGCCGCAGAACACCACCGGCTGGGCCGGCTTGAAGCCCGGCAGGGCCTGGGCGGTGGGGCGCTTGTCCTCGGTGATGGTGTCGCCGACGCGGGTGTCGGCCACTTCCTTGATCGAGCCGGTGAAGAAGCCGAACTCGCCGGGGCCGAGTTCGTCGACCTGGACCATCTTGGGCGTGAAGACGCCGGTACGCTCGACCAGATATTTGGCGTTGGTCTCCATCATGCGGATGGTCTGGCCCTTCTTGAGCTTGCCATCGATGATGCGGACCAGGACGATGACGCCAAGATAGGTGTCGTACCAGCTGTCGACCAGCATCGCCTTGAGCGGCGCGTCGATGTCGCCCTCGCGCGGCGGCGGCAGCTGGGTGACGATCGCCTCGAGCACGTCGGGGATGCCGAGGCCGGTCTTGGCCGAGATGTAGACGGCCTGCGAGGCATCGATGCCGATGACTTCCTCGACCTGCTCCTTGATGCGCTCGGGCTCGGCGGCGGGCAGATCGATCTTGTTCAGCACCACGACGATCTCGTGGTTGTTGTCGATCGCCTGGTAGACATTGGCGAGCGTCTGGGCCTCGACGCCCTGGGAGGCGTCGACGACGAGCAGCGAACCCTCGCAGGCCGACAGCGAACGCGACACTTCATAGGCGAAGTCGACGTGGCCGGGCGTGTCGATCAGGTTGAGGACATAGTCCTCGCCGTTCTTGGCCTTGTAGTTGAGGCGGACGGTCTGGGCCTTGATGGTGATGCCGCGCTCACGCTCGATGTCCATGTTGTCGAGGACCTGTTCGGTCATCTCGCGCGCCTCCAGTCCGCCGGTGGACTGGATCAGGCGGTCGGCAAGCGTCGACTTGCCGTGATCGATATGGGCAACGATGGAGAAATTGCGGATGTGGTCGAGCGGTGTGGTCATGCGCCGCGCTTTAGCAGGGGCGGCAAGGGTTAACAAGCAGGGCGGTGCGGGTTTGCAAGGGCAAGGCTCACGCCCGGCCGGCGACCTGCATGGTGCCGAGGTCGCGCGCGCGGCGGCGGGCGGCCGCACCGAAGAGGGCCGAGCACAGCAGGTCGACGTCGGCGCCATCCTGCGGGCACCAGCCGCAACCGCAGGCATAGGGGCCGGAATGGGCGTCGGCCGCCTCGCGGTAGACGGCGCCTACGGCGCGCGCGGCAAGGCGCAGCACCACCATCGGCGGCAGGCCGGACTTGCGCATGGCATCCGAAAAGCCGTTCATGACGGCGGTGCGCAGGATGGCCTCGGCCTCGTCGGCGCGGCGATCGTGGTCGTCGAGATGGGCCATTGGTCTCTCCTGGCGGGTCATGGGTTGGTGGCCTCGTGGGCGGCGGTTCGCAGGGCGGCACGGGCGGCGTCGAGCTGGCGCATCGCCTCGAACAGCGCCTCTCGGTCGCTGCGGTGGAGGTCGAGCAGGGCCATGAAGGCCGAGCCGTCGCCGATCTCGGGCCGAGGTGCAGTGTTGAGCCGCTCCAGGCTGTCGGATGCGGCGGCGCGGGCCGAATTCACGTGCGCCTGCAGGGTTTCAACCCGGGCGAACAGCTTGATGTAGCCGGAGAGGCCAACCTCAGTCGGCGCCGCCGCGCGGGCGGGAGGGAAATGCATCATCTCTGCCTCCTTGTGTTGTTCGAGCGGCAGGTGCTGTCGCGCCCCGCCGTTTCATCGCTGCAGCACGACTACAAAACATGACTATAAATATCAAGTTTAAAATCGGGACTGCGGAGCGCGATGGCGGGCAAGGTTGACGCAGGCAGCATCGCGCGCTCCAATGCAGCTTACGGTCGTTGCGACCGCTGCGAGGGAGGATGCCATGGCCGAGGAAGCCCTGCCCAGCGACGAGGGGCTGACAGCCCATGCGCGCCCCGCCACCAAGGACGACGCGGCGGTGCTGGCGCGACTGGTCAACATGGCCGGCGACGGACTGCCGCTCTACCTGTGGACCAAGATGGCCGAAGGCGGCGACCCCTGGGAGGTCGGCCGGCAGCGGGCGCTGCGCGAGACCGGCAGTTTTTCCTACCGCAACGCGGTCGTTCTGGAGCATGGCAAGGTGCTGTCCTGCCTGATCGGCTATCCGATCGTGGCATCGGCGCCCGATCCCGACACGCCCGCCATGTTCGTACCGATGAACGAGCTCGAGGCGATGGCCGTCGGCAGCTGGTACGTCAATGTCGTCGCCACAATGCCGGAAGCGCGCAAGCAGGGTTTCGGGTCGCGGCTGCTCGCCATGGCCGACGAGATCGCCGAGGCGACCGGCTGCCAAGGCACCAGTCTGATCGTCTCCGACGCCAACACCCGGGCGCGGCGGCTCTATGACAACGGCGGCTATCGCGAGATCGCAAGGCGGCCAATGGTGAAGGACGGCTGGGACAATCCGGGCCAGGAATGGGTTTTGATGGTCAAGCCGTAGCCGGTTCGGCCGACGCCTCAGGACGAAATTGCCGCATGCCCCCTGCCCCATGACATCATTCTGCGACGACACCGACATGGTCTATGACGCGTCGCGCCGGGGCTTCGCTCATGGCGAGGCGCTGACATTCGACGACGCCTATCGCCTTGCCCATCTGCCGCTGGTGGCCCCCGGCCATGCCGAGATCATCGTAGGCAAAGACGAGACGGACTACCGCAACGGGCGCTACGAGGCGCCGAGATATTCGCTGGTCGTGCCCGTAGATGCGAGTGGGCTCTCCGCATCCGAGGCGTTTCGGGCATTCGAGGCGGAGCTTCGCTCGTTTTCGTTCAGCGACAAGATTGCGTGGGAGCTTGGCCGCGAGCGGACATCGAAGCTGCATGCGACCATCGTCGGCGGCCTGAGCAAAGCGGACGTCGAGCGTTGTGCACGGGCCGCTGCCGGGGCGCTTGCCTCGCTGGGCCCCCTGTCAATCCGGCTCGGCGGGCCGTTTCTCGGCCGCATCAATACCGGCCGCATCTACCTGCCGGTCTACCCTTGTCGCCACAACGGCGAAGATGTGCTCGGGCTTGTGCAAAGCGCGTGCGGCGCGCGGCAGACGCGCTTCTACGTGGTCGGCATCTACCATTTCACTGCTGCATTGACAGTTGCCGAGACGGCCGACCTGGCCGCGCTGGCGGAGCAGTGGCACCGGCAGACGCTGGCGGAATTGCCGGTGACGTCGTTGGCGGTGCTGGCGACCAACGACGACCTCGCTCTCTCGGCGCGGGTCGTTGCGACGATCCCGGCGGGTGGCGCCTGATTTGATTTCGTCGGCGTTGTCTCCGGTCGCCCGCCGTGAGATTGCGACCAGCAAGGCGTCGGCACATGGATGTGGAGCGCCAGCTCTGGGGCAGTCGTGCCACTCATCGATGCAGTGACAATGAAGAAGGGCAAGACGATCCCAGCAAGGCCATGCGCCCAAAATGGCCCCCATGCCGCGATAGCGTTGGAGTGGGTCGCTGGCGTGCTTGACGCAGGGGCGGCATTCGGAGCAAATCGCGGGCACTCGTGGGAGCTTGCCTAAAAATGTCCGTTGTCGGCCTTTCGCTGCTTGGTTTTTCGACCGTCATATTCCTGATTGCCGCGATGGTGGCCAAGACCTGGGGCATCGAGCCGACCATCGGCAAGCTGGTCGTGACGCTGATCCTCTATTCGCTGGGCAACCTCATCATGCTCAGGCTGGTGCGCGAGTTCGGCATGTCGGTGTCGTTCTCGCTGTCGGCGGTGATCCAGCTGATTGCCGTCAACCTCGTCGCCATCCTCTATTTCGGAGAAAAACTGACCGGGATCCAGGGCGTGGGCGTAGGCTTTGCGGTGATCGCGGTGGCGCTGATCACGCTCGGGCCGGCACTGGCCGGGAAGTAAGGCACAGCCGGCAAGTACCGCCATTCCTGATCTCGTATGTCGGGCGCGGATCCAAATCCTGCACTGGTCCTGGTCCGTCACTCGTCACAGCTTGGGCTTCCGACACTCTCCACTCGTTCCACTCGCTCACGAGGTCGGGAATGACGGTGGAAGGATCACGCCATGGTCAACCCTCAAGGTTGCATCGCCTGCAGCATCCGCGCTTCGATCCGCAGCCAACGCGGCAAGGTGGCAAAGCGGCAAAAGGAATGGGGGCCAACGGCCCCCATCGTCGTTACATAGGTTCGGTCCGGATCAGACGGCGATCTTGCCGCCGCCCTGCCTGGTGATGGCGACGACGGCCGGGCGAACCGGCATGTCGGGCTTGAAGTCGGGCCAGCGGGTCGAAAGGTCCTCGTAGTAGGACGGACGGCCGAAGCCTTCCCAATCCTCGCCGCCGTCACCCGGATGCTGGACGGCGACGAAGGCAGTCTGGTCGTCAGGCGTGAACAGCGGGCCGCACATTTCGGCGCCAACAGGCACGCGGAAGAACAGCTTGGAGGTAGCGCGGGCATCACCTTCGGTGTCGACAGCCCAGAGACCGTCGGTGCGGCCGGTGGCCTTGGGCGAGTTGCCGTCGGTGGCGACCCAAAGGCGGCCGGCGGAGTCGACGGCGCAGTTGTCGGGCATGCCGAACCAGCCATTCTCAGTGGTCGAGGTCGAGAACGAAGCGCCGACCTCGGCAACCGAGGGGTCGCCGCACTTGAGCAGGATTTCCCACTTGCCCTTGGTGGCGGTGAAATCGCCTGCGTCTTCGACGAGTTCGATGATGTGGCCGAAAGCGTTTTCGGCACGCGGATTGGCGGCGTCGACCTGGTCGGCCTTGCGCTTCGAGTTGTTGGTCAGCATCACATAGACCTTGCCGTTGACGCCGTTGGGCTGGATGTCTTCGGGACGGTCCATCTTGGTGGCCTCGAGCAGGTCGCCGGCGCGGCGGGCCTCGATGACCACGTCGGCCTGGCTGGCGAAGCCGTTTGCAGCCGTCAGCGGGCCTTCACCCTGGACCAGCGGCAGCCAGACGAACGAGCCGTCTTCCGCGAACTTGGCGACATAAAGCGTGCCTTCGTCGAGCAGGTCGAGATTGGCCGAGCGGTCGTTGGCGTTGAACTTGCCCTTGGTCACGAACTTGTAGACGTAGTCGAAACGTTCGTCGTCGCCGAGATAGAAGACGACGCGGCCGTCGCTAGCCACGATCGATTCAGCACCTTCGTGGCGGAAGCGGCCAAGCGCCGTGCGCTTCTTCGGCACGGAGTTCGGGTCGTTGACGTCGACCTCGACGATCCAGCCGAAGCGGTTGGGTTCGTTCGGTTCCTTGGCAACGTCGAAGCGGTCATAGAACTTGTGCCACTCATAGGTGCCCTCAGGCACGCCGACGCGCTTGTAGTTGGCGGCCTCGGGGTGGCCGGCAGGCAGTTCGCCGCCGAAGTAGCCGTGGAAATTCTCCTCGGCCATGATGTAGGTGCCCCAGGGCGTGACGCCGCCGGCGCAGTTGTTGACGGTGCCGAAGACCTTGGTGCCGGTCGCGTCGGCGTTGGTCTTGAGACGGTCGCTGCCGGCGGCCGGACCGGTGATCTGCATCTCGGTGGACGAGGTGATGCGGCGGTTGAGCTTGCCGTCGCGCACGGGCTGCCACTTGCCGTCCTGCTTGCGGATCTCGACGATCGAACCGCCATGGGCTGCCATCTCGATGTCGACGCGCTTCTGGTCAGCAGGCGCGACCTCGACCTTGCCGTCGACGAGCTTGACGATGCCCGGGAACATCAGATGCTCGTTGGTGTATTCGTGGTTGACCACGAGCAGGCCGTGCTCGGACGAACCTTCGAGCGCGATGTAGCCGACATAGTCGTTGTTGTAGCCGAACTGTTTGGCTTGCGCCTCCGCCGACTGGTTGGTCGGATCGAACTCGGGCGCATCGGCAAAGATCGGATCGCCCCAGCGCAGCAGCACGTCGGCGTCGTAGCCCGATGCGACATGATGCTTGTCGTCGATGCCCGCCTCGACTTCGTCGAAGTTGAAAGCCGAGCCCGAGGCGGCGCGGGCGTCGTCGGCGAGGATGATGGCGATGGGGCTGACGGTGGCGGCAATGGCCGAGACGGCGAGCGAGCCCTTGAGGAAGCCGCGGCGCGAGAAGCGGGCGGCGATGATGTCGCCCATCGTGCGGTTGTCGGTCGGGTTGTGGCCGGGACCGTCATTGTCCTCGAGCATCGAGGTGCGGAACTTCTGATCGTAGGGCTGGTTCATGATGTCGACCTCTGGCTAGCATACGGCTTGGGGTTCGCCGGCACCGCTAAGGGGAGGAGATAACAACAGCATGACAGTTTCGCCGAAAATCGGCCGCTCCACAAAGCGTGATCGGCGAGGCCCCGCGCGCCAGGCTTTGAAGTACCGCCTCGTGCTTCCCCGCAAGCCGATTGCAGTGCGCGGGCCGATACGCTGCGACCTTTTGCATGGGCGCCTTTTCTTTGGGAAAGGCTTCCCCACTTGTTGCGTAACGGCCGATTAGGGGCCATCCCGAAGACGAACGGCGCAACGGAAACGACAGGACGATGCACGACAGATTGTGGAACAGGATCGAGTTTTCGCTTTTGGCGGCGGGCATCATCATCGCCGGCGGCCTGTGGGGCTTCGTCGAGCTCTCCGAGATCGCGCGCGACGCCGCCCCGCATGCCTTCGACACCGACATCCTGCTGTTCTTCCGCGAAGCGGGAAACCCTGCCGACCCGATCGGCCCGCTGTGGATGGAAGAGGCGATGCGCGACATCACAGCTCTCGGCAGCGCCTCGGTGCTGATCTACATCACCGCCATCACCATTATCTATCTCGGCATGACCAGGCGCTGGGGCCCCGCGCTGTTCGTATTCGCCTCGGTGGCCGGCGGACAAGTGCTGTCGAGCCTGCTCAAGCTCGGCATCGACCGGCCGCGCCCCGACCTGGTGCCGCATCTGGCGCAGGTCTACACGATGAGCTTTCCAAGCGGGCACGCGATGCTGTCGGCGGTGACCTACCTGACACTGGGCGCGCTGCTGGCGCGTTTCCTGCCGGGCCGTGCGACGACGATCTTCGTCTTTTCCATCGCTATCCTGACCACGCTCATGGTCGGCATCAGCCGCGTCTATCTCGGCGTGCACTGGCCTTCCGACGTGCTCGCCGGCTGGTGCGCCGGCTTTGCCTGGGCGACACTGTGCTGGCTGGTCAGCCGTTATCTGATGCGGCCGGCCGAGGGCGACGCGTAACTGGGTCACAGGCATCAATAATGATGCTTGAAACATCACTATGAATGCATGATACATTCATAGTGCGGATCGAGACGGGAACATCTCAGTGATCACAGCCGCACAGATGCGCGCCGCACGAGCGCTGGCAGGCATCGACCAGAAGACGCTCGCGGACCTCGCGGGCGTGTCGGTGCCGACGATACAGCGCATGGAAGCGAGCGAGGGCGTGGTGCGTGGCGTGGTCGACACGCTGACCAAGGTCGTCGAGGCGCTGAACGCTGCCGGCGTGGAGCTGATCGGCGAGAGCGACACCGGCGGCCGGGGCGTGCGGTTGAGGAAAAGAACCTGAGTTCCCGGACGACCCGCGCAATGTAGTCGCGACGGCGACCGCCGACAGTTCTGCCGACGATCCCGCAGCGTTTGCCATGTGGTGGGATGATGCAGGCAGGAACTTCAGGACAGCACGGACCGCAGCACAGGCAACCGAGCTTCGCGGAACTGTTCACGCCGAAGCTGGTGACGGTTTTGCGCGAGGGCTATGGCGCCAGGCAATTCAAGGCCGATGCCATTGCCGGGCTGACGGTGGCGATCGTGGCGCTTCCGCTGTCGATGGCGATTGCGATTGCCTCTGGCGTGTCGCCCGACCGGGGGCTGTTCACGGCGATTGTCGGCGGCTTCATCGTCTCGGCATTGGGCGGAAGCCGCTTCCAGATCGGCGGGCCGGCTGGCGCCTTCATCGTGCTGGTGGCGGCGACTGTGGCGCGCGAGGGCGTCGATGGCCTGCTGCTGGCGACCATCATGGCGGGCATCATGCTTGTCGCCATCGGCTATCTCAGGCTCGGCACCTACATCAAGTTCATCCCCTACCCCGTCACCGTCGGCTTCACCGCGGGCATCGCCGTCATCATCTTCGCCAGCCAGCTGAGCGAGATGTTCGGGCTGACCTTGCCGGGCAAGGAGCCGGGGCCGCTGCTGCCGAAGCTCGAGGCGCTGGCGCTGGCGGCGAGCACGGTGAATGCGTCGGCGCTGGCGGTGACCGCTCTGACCATCGGCACGATCCTTGTGCTCAAGCGGTTCAGGCCGCACTGGCCGGGCATGCTGATCGCGGTTGGCGTGGCATCGCTGGCGGCAGCCTTGCTTGCGCTGCCGGTGGAGACAATCGGCACACGTTTCGGCGGTATTCCGCGCAGCCTGCCCTGGCCCGCGTTGCCGGCCTTCACCATCGACAAGGCGATGTCGGTGCTGCCGGATGCGGTGGCCTTCGCCCTGCTTGGCGCCATCGAGTCGCTTTTGTCGGCAGTTGTGGCGGACGGCATGACCGGGCGGCGACACCGGTCCAATTGCGAGCTTGTGGCGCAGGGTTTCGCCAACATCGCCTCGGCGCTGTTCGGCGGCATCTGCGCCACGGGCACCATCGCACGCACCGCGACCAATGTTCGGGCCGGCGCACACGGGCCGGTGGCGGGCATGCTGCATGCGCTGTTCCTGCTCGCCTTCATGCTGGTGGCGGCACCGCTCGCCTCCTACATCCCGCTGTCGGCACTGGCCGGCGTGCTCGCGGTGGTGGCCTGGAACATGGTCGAGAAGCAGGCCTTCGCGACGCTGTTGCGCTCGTCGCGCGGCGATGCGCTTGTACTGCTGGTGACGTTCCTGCTGGTGATCTTCCGCGACCTGACCGAAGGCATCGTCGTCGGCTTCGCCCTGGGGTCGGTGCTGTTCATCGACCGCATGGCGAAAAGCGTTGCCGTCGAAACCGAGCTGCCGCTGGTGCAGGAGGACGTGGCCGATGACGTCAATGGCGGCCGCCATGCCTATGAGGCACGCGATGCGGGAGACCCTGAAACGGTAATCTATCGCATCTCTGGCGCGTTCTTCTTCGGCGCCGCCTCGACGGTGGGCGCGGTGCTCGACCGCATCGCCGACCAGCGCCGCAACTTCATCCTCGACTGCAGCCGGGTGCCGCTCATCGACTCGACCGCGGCCAACGTGCTGGAGGGCGCGGCGCGCAAGGCCGCGAAAGCCGGCGTGCGCTTCTTCATCGCGGGTGCCTCGCCGCAGACCAGGCGCATGCTGGTGACGCACGGGCTCAGGCAGCCGGAGGTGCGGTATGCCGCCGACGTGGAGGAGGCCTTGGCGATGGCCAAGGCCGGGACAGAGGCAGCGGAGCCGGCTGGCTGACGTGCACTATCAGCGTGATGGTGCGCACTGCCCCTCACCCTTATTCTCTCCCGCAGGCGGAGAGAGGGGGTGTCATCGTCGCGCTTTTCGGTCAGCCGAACTTGCGCTGGGCGTCGAGCGCCAGGCCCATGCCGACGGAGCCGAAGGCGTCGCCCTGGACGACCTTGGCACCGGGGATCAGTTCGAGGATGCTCTGGCGAGCGAGCGGGATGGCGGTGGAGCCGCCGGTCAGGAAAACGGCGGTGATGTCTTCGGCGCGGACGCCGGCCTCGGCCAGCGTGTCGGTAACGGTCGCCGTTACCCGGCCGACCTCGGTGCGGATAGTGTTTTCGAGCTGCTGGCGCGTGAAGGACGCGGTGAAGTGCGCGGCAGGCAGGTTGACATCGACGGTTGCACTGTCGGCGTCGGTGAGGTCAATCTTGGCCTTCTCCACCCGGGTGGCGAGCGCATGGCCGAAGCGCTGGTCGACCACCTCGATCATGCGATCGACGAGGTCGGGCCGGGCCGCCTCGAAGCGGATTGCGCGCAGGTCGAGCTTGGCCTTGGGGGTGTAGAGCAGGTTGATGCGCTGCCAGGTCGCGAGATTGATGAAGTAGCCGGCGGGCAGGTTGCGCTTGCCGTCCTTGGTCGGGCTGAGATAGCCGAGCTCGGGCATGACGTGGGCGATCGAGAGCAGACGGTCGAAATCGGTGCCGCCGATATGGACGCCACGGTTGGCCAGGATGTCGGCCTTGCGATCGGCTGCCGCCGCACGCTCGGGCGAAACGCGGACGATCGAGAAGTCGGAGGTGCCGCCGCCCATGTCGACGATCAGCGCCAGCTCCTCGCGGCTGACCGTGCGCTCGTAGTCAAGCGCGGCCGCGATCGGCTCGAACTGGAAGTCGATGTGCTGGAATCCTTGCGCGCGGGCGGCTTTTTCGAGCTCGCCCTGCGCGTCGGCATCGGCCTTGGCGTCCTCGTCGACGAACTGCACGGGGCGGCCGAGCACGACGTTTTCGACCGGCTCGCCGACATGGTTTTCGAGCTTGTCCTTGAGGTGGCCGACGAACATGCCGATGATGTCGGTGAAGGCGATCTGCTTGGCCTTGATGCGCGTCTTTTCATGGACAAGGGACGAGCCGAGCACGCTCTTCAGGGCGCGCATCAGGCGACCCTCGGCGCCGTCGGTGTATTCGCCGATGGCACGGCGGCCCATGGCGGTGTTATCGTCCTCGAAATTGAAGAAGATGGCCGACGGCAGGGTGACGCTCTCGCCCTCGAGAGCGACGAGACGCGGGCGGCCGTTCTCGATCACGCCGACGGTGGAGTTGGAAGTGCCGAAGTCTATGCCGCCGTATGCCGGTCGCATCATGTAGATCCTGAATTTGCTGCGTGGGTCGGCGGCGCTCGACAGATCGGGCCGCGGCGGGGACCGTGCGGGTACACGAGCAGGCGGCGAATGTCGATGTCCGGGCACATTATTTCTGGAAATGTGATCGCTGGCCCAACGCCGCGACGTTCACAGGAAACGGCTTTCGTGGCATAGGTCGGCCGACCAACCGACAATCAGGCTGTTCCGATGACGCTTACAGGATTTCTCGCCTATAGCGGCGCACTCGCCATTGCCGCGGCCATTCCCGGGCCGGGCGTGACGGCACTGGTGGCGCGCGCGCTGGGCTCGGGCTTCCGCTCGTCGCTGGCGATGTCGCTGGGACTGGTGGTGGGCGACCTCACCTATCTCACCGCGGTCGTGCTGGGGCTCGCCATGGTGGCGCAGACCTTCGGCATGGTGTTTCTTGCCATCAAGTGGCTCGGCGTCGCTTATCTCGCCTATCTGGCCTGGTGCTTCTGGAACAGCGGCATCACGCCCGAGACGATCGAGGCGAAGAAGGGCAAGAGCGGGTTGTTTTCCAGCTTCCTCGCTGGACTTACGGTGACGCTCGGCAATCCGAAGACGATGATCTTCTACCTGGCGATCACGCCGACGGTCGTCGACCTCAGGACGGTGACGCTGTCCGACTACGGCATCCTGGTGGCCATCACCATCGCGGTGCTGCTGGTGGTGCTGATCCCTTATCTGGCGCTGGCCTCGCAGGCGCGCTGGCTTTTGAAGACGCCGCGCGCGCTGAAGGCACTGAACCGCACGGCAGCCGCCTTCATGGTGGGTGCGGCGGCAGCGATCGCTGCCCGCCAATAGGCCTCCACGCGGATTATTTTTCCACTGATTTAGCCATTACGGAAACACGTTTCCGTCAATGGCCGCCAATCAGCACGACACCCACTCGGAATTTGCCCGGCGACACCCTATCTTCGGGGCCGACAAAAGCATTATCCAGGCAGGGAGCGAAACCGCATGAACAAGCCCGTCACCTCCACCCGCATTCCCGGCCGCGGACGCATCTACGGCTCGATCACCGAGACCATCGGCGACACCCCGCTGGTCAGGCTCGACAAATTCGCCAAGGACAAGGGCGTGGTGGCGAACATCCTCGCCAAGCTCGAATTCTTCAATCCGATCGCCTCGGTCAAGGACCGTATCGGCGTGGCGATGCTGGAGGCACTGGAAGCGTCGGGCAAGATCGAGCCGGGCAAGAGCACGCTGATCGAGCCGACCTCGGGCAATACCGGCATCGCCCTTGCCTTTGCCGCCGCCGCGAAGGGCTACAAGCTGATCCTGACCATGCCCGAAACAATGTCGATCGAGCGCCGCAAGATGCTGGCGCTGCTGGGCGCAGAGCTGGTGCTGACCGAAGGCGCCAAGGGCATGAAAGGCGCCATCGCCAAGGCCGAGGAGCTGGTGCAGACCATTCCGAACGCCATCATCCCGCAGCAGTTCGAAAATCCGGCCAACCCGGAAATCCACCGCCAGACGACAGCCGAGGAAATCTGGAACGACACGCAAGGCTCGATCGACATCCTGGTTGCCGGTATCGGCACGGGTGGCACGATCACCGGCGTCGGACAGGTGATCAAGGCCCGCAAGCCGTCGCTGCATGTCGTGGCGGTCGAGCCCGAGGGCTCGCCGGTGCTTTCGGGCGGCCAGCCGGGCCCGCACAAGATTCAGGGTATCGGCGCCGGCTTCGCGCCCAAGGTGCTGGACACGACCATCTATGACGAGATCATCAAGGTCTCCAACGACGACGCCATCGCCAATGCCCGGCTGGTGGCGCGGCTGGAAGGCGTGCCGGTCGGCATCTCCTCGGGCGCAGCGCTGCAGGCGGCCGTCGTCGTCGGTTCGCGACCGGAGAATGCCGGCAAGAACATCGTTGTGATCGTCCCGTCCTTTGCCGAGCGGTACCTGTCGACGGTGCTGTTCGAGGGATTGGGCGGGTAAGCCTTCCATTGTGGCGCTGTTTCCTTCTCCCCCTGCGGGAGAAGGCACCCCGAAGGGGCAGATGAGCGGTGCGGACGGACCGGCTTTGCCGGGTTCGCTGAGATGGCGCCTGTTCTGCGCGCCCGCTTCCAACCGCCCTCATCCGTCTTGGCGCTGCGCGCCAATCCGCCTTCTCACACCAGGGGAGAAGGCATGGGCCAACGCTCACCCGGCCGCCACCGCTGCCCGCTTGCGCTCCAGAAATGCCCGCACGGCGGGATCGGTTTCGAGCCCGATGGCGAGCCCGTAAGCCTGGTTCGCCTCCTCCGCGCGGCCGACGAGCGACAGAAGTTCGGCGCGTGCCGCCCAATAAGGCTGGTACTGGTCGAGCCTGGGGTCGCCGATGGCATCGAGCAGGGCCAGGCCGTTGGCCGGGTTGCCGGCATAGGCGACGGCGACCGCGCGGTTGACGGCGGCGACCGGCGAGGCGGTGATGGTGGTGAGCGCCTCATAGAAGATGGCGAGCGCCGGCCAGTCGGTGCGGTCGGTCATCCGGCGGGCTGCGTGGACGGACTGGATCGCCGCCTCGATGTGGTAGCGGCCCATGGTTTCGAAGACGCCGGCGCGGACCAGAAGCGCATCGGCCTCGGCGATAAGGCCGGCATCCCAGAGACGGACGTCCTGATCGGCGAGCGGCACGAATTTGCCCTCCGTGTCGCGCCGGGCCGGGCGGCGCGCCTCGGCGTGGAGCATCAAGGATAGAAGACACAGTGCCTCGGGCTCGTCGGGCATCAGCCGGGCAACGAGTTGGCCGAGCCAGATGGCTTCGGAGGCGAGGTTGCGGCGACGGGATTCCGCGCCGCTGGCATCGGCCCAGCCTTCGGAAAAGGCGGCGTAGATCGCTTCCAGCACGGCCGAAAGCCGCTCGGCCATTTCAGGCCGTTCGGGCACGCGGAAAGGAATGCCCGCCTGGCGGATGCGTGTCTTGGCCCGCACCAGGCGCTGGCTCATGGTGGCGGGCGAGACCAGGAAGGCAGAGGCGATGGTTGCCGCGTCGAAGCCAAGCACGGTCTGCAGGATCAGCGGCGCGCGCACGCTCGCGTCGATGGCCGGATGGGCACAGGCGAAAAGCAGGCCGAGGCGCTCGTCGGGCAATTTTTCGCGCACGGCCTCCTCCTCCAGTTCCTCGCCGATCAGCCTGAGATGCGGCATCGCCGCCTCACGGACTGCGTGGCGGCGATGCCGGTCGGTGGTGCGGCGACGCGCGACCGTGAGCAGCCAGGCTTCGGGATGGGTGGGCACGCCCGTCTGCGGCCAGCGGACAAGCGCCTCGGCGAAGGCGTCAGCCAACGCATCCTCGGCGCCCGCGACATCGCGTGAGCGGGCGGCGAGGAAGGCAATGAGCTTGCCGTAGCTTTGACGGGCGGCGGCTTCGGCTGCCGCCCGGGCGCTGTCGCCGATGTCAGGCACCGTCAGCGTGTCTTCCAGATCGGCCGGACCTCGATGGTGCCGGTGCTGGCGCCAGGGCAGCGCGCCGCCCAGTTGATCGCGGCGTCCAGATCGGGAGCCTCAATGATGTAGTAGCCGCCGAGCTGTTCCTTGGTGTCGGCGAAGGGGCCGTCGAGGACTTCGGTCTTGTCGCCACGGACGCGGATGACCGTGCCGGTGGACGACGGGGTCAGCCTTTCGCCGCCGACCATGGCGCCGGCTTTGATCAGCGCTTCGTTGTAGGCCATGTAGGGTGCGGCCATTTCATAGGCCTTGTCGGCCGGCGTTGCGGCCATAGCGGCCTCGTCGACATGGATGAGAAGCATGTACTGCATGGTCGTCTCCTGCGTTTGCCAGCACCGCATCATCGCGGGCTGAACCGATGTCGCGCTGGCCGAGGCGATTTCGACAGCCGTTCGAAACTTTTTGCAAGAGAGCGGCAATGGATCGGCTGGCCCGGCGAAAATAGCCGGCTGGCGGGGGCATGCCACGCTTGAGCAGCCTGCGTCGGGCGTGCCAACTAGAGCGCGGTGCGTCCGAACGAACGCACAAAGGACGCTCGAGGTGTTTGGATCTGCGCATCGTGCCTTCCGAAAATCGTTCCGATTTTCGGGCCGATGCGCCAGGATCGCCGGCTAAGATGCCGGAAAGGGGGAATGAGAATGTACCAGCTCTACACGCGCGCCGGCAGCGGCGGTTTTGCAGTCGAAGCCGCGCTGGAACTGGCGGGCGCACCGTTCGAACGCACCAATGTCGTCAAGGGCATCGATCCCGACACGCGGTTCCGCGAGATCAGCCCGCTGGGCCAGGTGCCGGCGCTGGTGCTGCCGGAAGGCGGAGCGATGACCGAGTCGGCGGCGATGTGCCAGCTGATCGCCGAGCGTTACCCGGCTTCAGGACTGGCGCCGGCAGCCGATGCGCCCGACCGGCCCGATTTCCTGCGCTGGATGACGTTCATGACCTCGGTGATGTATCCGGCATTGTTGCGCATCTATTATGCGCCACGCTACACGGCCGATCCCAACGGCATCGAGGCTGTGAAGACGGCGGCACTGGCCGAGGTCGACCGCGGCTTCGGCATTGTCGACCAGGCGCTGGAAGGCAGGCTGTGGCTGGCCGGCGAGCGCATGTCGATTGCCGACATCTATCTGCTGATGCTGGTGTGCTGGCATCCCGAGCCGCGCAAGGCGGAGGGAGCATGGCCCGAAATCGCCCGCGTCTCAGCCATGCTGCGCGACGTGCCCGTCATCAAGGACCTGAACGTCCAGCACGAGATGTGGTGAGACACTGGTCCGAAGGCCCAGTCGGGCTTTCGGACTGGCGCGCCAAGGCTTTGCCGCTGGCCGGAATTGGAGTTCCGGCAGGCGGCGGCGCAGCGATGTGGGGGGCGTGGGTGCCGGGCTTGCGCCGTGGCTGGCTTCAAGATGTTGCAGCGTCTTTGCGCGTCCGGTTGGACGCGCGGTGCCGCAAGACCTTTAAAGGCGGGTGGACAAAGCGCGGCGTTCGCCGCGCAGCGTGGTGCTACGGTGGTCGGTTGTCGGCCGCGATTTGCGGCTTTCGTGGCGCGAGGTGACGGTCATGATCAGTGGATCGTCACGCGCGTATGAAGCTGGTGCTCGCGACGGGCACAAGCCGGGCCCGGGCCGCGCATGTAGTGGCGCTCGGGGCGATAGGTCGGGGCGATGAATTCGCGAAACGCCACAGCGGCGTGAGTGAGTTGGTTCCAGATAGCCATTGTTCTTATCCCTGTCCGCCCGGGGCTCGTCCCGAACGTGAAAGCGATCATAGCCGGCGGTTGTGAATCTTCGGTGAACGCGATGTTAATCTTCGTGTGAAAATGCGCCCGATCGCGGCTGAATAGTGTTTTTTTCTAGGCATTTAGGCCGGATCAGGCGGCATTGGTTAAGATGTGCCTTTTGGACCACACAAGTAACAGTGCATTGTCGCCGAACTGTCCACAGGTTTCGGCGCACGGTTACATCGACAGAGTTGGTTGGCAGCCACGGCGGCAGATCCGGCGTCAGGCGAGGAAGAGTTTCTCGAAGGCCTTGCGTCCGGGCGGGGTGAATTCGACGACGCGGCTGCCGGCAGGGCGGCGTGCCCATTTCTCGGCAAGAATCTTGTCGAGGATGGCGGTGCCGAGCGAGCCTGCCAGGTGCGAACGCCTGACGCTCCAGTCGAGGCAGGCGCGGCACATCGGCCGGCGCGAATTGCCGAGGCCTGAGGTATCGATGCTGATGGCGGCGAAGAAGCCCGGGCCGGCCGGCCCGAGCCGGATTTCCTCGCCATTGCGGACGATGATCTCGTCGGCCAGGAAACGGTCGAACATCGCCACCGCATGGTCGCCGGCAAGGTGGTCGTAGCAGACGCGGGCCTCGCGCATCGACTTGTCGCGCGGGCCGGGACGCGCACGCTTCGGTCCGGAATGAGCGGCGACGCCGCTGATCGCCTCGATCATGTTGGCGACCTCCGTGCCTGACAGCGCGTAGTAGCGATGCCGGCCCTGGCTCGCCACCGTCAGCAGCTTGCCGTCCATCAGCTTGGCGAGATGTGAACTGGCAGTGGGCAGCGACACGCCGGCTTCGAGCGCCAGTTCGCTCGCCGTCAGCGCACCGCCATCCATCAGAGCGGTCAGCATGTTGGCGCGCGCCGGATCGCCGACCAGGCTGGCGATGCGGGCGATGTCGGGACCTTCCTTCATAGCACGGCTACCTCCATGGTTCGATGCTAGTCGAAGCATTCTCGTCAGGCAAGGCGTAGTCTCCGGCCAGACAAAGGAGTGCGCCATGCCGACGAAAACCGAATTCGCCACCGCACCGAAGCGTCTGCCGCTTGGCGCGTTCGGTCGGGTGCTGACGTTCTTTTCCCGCGGCTACGACCGGCATCTACAACGGCTCGACCTTTCCGAACTGACCGACGAACAGCTCGACGACATCGGCCTCTGCCGCCGCGACGTGACGCGCGAAGTCGCAAAACCCTTCTGGCGCTAACACGCCTCCCTGGCCCGACGCTTCGATGTCGGCCGAACTGTTGCCCACATTTCCGGAGACCAAGATGACCATCACCTGCTTCATCCGCTATCAGATCGACCCGTTCGGCAAGGCGGCGTTCGAAGAGTATGCCCGCAACTGGGGCCAGGCGATCCCGCGCTGCGGCGCCAACCTGATCGGCTACTTTGCGCCGCACGAAGGCTCTGCGACAACCGCCTATGGCGTGTACAACATCGAAAGCCTGGCGGCCTACGAGGCCTATCGGGCAAGGCTGGCAGCGGACCCGCTGGGCCGCGAGAACTACGAGTTCGCGCGGCGGGAGAAATTCATCCTCAAGGAGGATCGCGTGTTCCTGAAGCTGGCCTCGGGACCGCATGCGGCCTTGCATGCCCCCGAAAAGCTGCAGACTTTTCGGACAGGGATCATGCAACAACAGGAAAGCGTGAAGCCATGATCGCCGTCATCTTCGAGGTCGAGCCGGCGGAGGGCCAGCGCGACGCCTATCTCGGCATCGCCGCAGACCTCAGACCGCTGCTCGACGGCATCGACGGCTTTCTTTCGATCGAACGATTCCAGAGCCTCGTTGATCCGAAGCGGCTGTTGTCGCTGTCGTTCTGGCGCGACGAGGAGGCGGTGAAGGCCTGGCGGAATACCGAAGAGCATCGCCAGGCGCAGATGGCCGGGCGCGGCGGGGTATTTTCGGGCTACCGGCTGCGCATCGCCGAGGTGGTGCGGGATTATGGGCTCACCGAGCGGGCGGAGGCGCCTGCAGACAGCAGGGTTGCGCATGGATAGGTCACGTTCCTTTGCGCCCCTCTCTGCCCTGCCGGGCATCCCCCTCAAGGGGGGAGGTCATGCCGCCATCGACTTCGCGACAATCACCAACGTGGCAAAGCCCATGACCTTGCAGGACAACGCCACCAGCGACGAGACCCACCTCCCCCTCGAGGGGAGATGGCCGGGAGCCCAGAGGGCGGTTTCCAGCCGTGTCCGCTACGCGTTGCCGATCAGCACGCCAGCGGCAAAGACCAATGCGCCGCCGAGCACGACCTGGAAGGCGGCGCGGAGGAAGGGGGTTTCCATGAACCGGTTCTGGATGAAGGCGATGGCCCAGAGTTCGAAGAACACGACGATTGCCGCCACCGTGGTGGCGGTCCAGAAATGCGGGATGAGATAGGGCAACGCGTGGCCGAGACCGCCGACTGCGGTCATGATGCCCGACGCCAGGCCGCGCTTGAGCGGAGAGCCGCGTCCCGACAGCTTGCCGTCGTCATGGGCGGCTTCGGTGAAGCCCATCGAGATGCCGGCGCCGACAGAGGCGGACAAGCCGATGAGGAAGGTCTGCCAGGTGTCCTGCGTGGCGAAGGCGGCGGCGAAGATCGGCGCCAGCGTCGACACCGAGCCGTCCATCAGGCCGGCGAGGCCTGGCTGGACATAGGTGAGGATGAACTGGCGGCGCTCGCCCGCCCTCTCCTCGTCCTTGACGTTCTCGGGCACGAGCTTGTCGCCCAGCCGCTGGGCGAGCGACTCGTGGCCCTGCTCGGCGGCGGCAAGGTCACCGAGCAGCTTGCGGGTCGAGGCATCGCTCGTCCGCTTCATCGCCTCGACATAGAAGCGGTAAGCCTGACGCTCCATCTCCTCGGCCTGGTCGCGGACCTTGTCGATGCCGAGCGGACGCACCAGCCAGTCGGGCTTGCGCTCATAGTAGCCGCGGACATGCTCGCGCCGGATCAGCGGGATACGCTCGCCGAAACGGGCGCGATGCAGCTCGATGAGGGCGGCGCGATGGCCGTCCTCCTCCTCGGCCATGGCGTCGAACACCTTGGCTGACTGCGCAAACTCGTCGCGCAGGCCATCGGCATAGGCGCGGTAGATGCGGGCATCGTCTTCTTCCGAGGAAATGGCGAGCGCGAGGATCTCCTGTTCGGACAGGGACTCGAAGGCGCGGCGGCCGAAGCCGAAGACACGGGAGAGCATGCTGATTCCTCAGTTTAGAATAGTTCTAAACTAGAAGCTGCGGATGGCCCGGTCAATAAGCCGGAACGCCAGCCGCATTTTTTGCCGCAGGCGCAGATATCGAGGATCGCCTTCCTTGTTATAGGGAAATGTTCGCTTATATTGCCTAACTTCACAGGATAGAGGCGATCATGACGGCAAAGCAGAAGACCCCGCAATTCGACACCAAGCCCGTGCTCGAACTGATCGCCAGCATCGAAGCCGACCTGCAGCGCCTGAAGGACATGCTGCAACAACCAACCGAGATGTTCGACCCGGCCAACCCGCACAACAAGGGCGGCGACGGCAAGCTGACCGAACAGGGCGTCGAATGCTGCTACCGCATGTTTGACGAGGGCAAGTCGCGCTACTCGGTGGCGCGAGCGATGAAAATCTCGTTCGCCGCCGCCACGCACCGCTTCAACGCCTGGCGTAAGGCCGGCGGTGAGAAGCGGATGCGATCGCTGCTGGGGTGAGGAACCCACCTTCTCCACTTGCGGGAGAAGGCGGCCGAGCGAAGCAAGGTCGGATGAGCGGTGCTGGAAGAAACGGGCCGCATCCGAAATGCAGGCCGTATCCGTAGTGCTCGATCCTTCACCCTCCCGTCTCGGCGCCGTGCGCCGATCCGCCTTCCCCCGCAAGGGGAGAAGGAAAGAAGGCTTACGGTCCCTCGTTCCCCGACAGCACCTGCGCCGCGCCACCGAGGCCGTTGCGGAAGGCATCGTCAAAGCCTGCGCCTGACATGCCCCAGCGGGTTGGCTGACCGGCGATGTGCCATTCGGCGACCCAGCCCAACGCCTTGTCGCTCCAGACGAGCGTGCCGACCAACGCCATGTCAGCGCCGGCCACGCGGGCCAGGCTGGACATCGTCACCGGATCGGCTTCGGGCAACTCCCCGATATCGACATGGGCCGCGACGAGTGCTGCCTGGCTGGGCAACACGAGTTCGAGCCCCTGTTTTTCGGCCGCAGCGGCAAGGGACGTGCGCATGTCCTGGTCGCGTGGGGCGGCGGCATCGGCAGCGAGCAGGCTCTCGGCGGCCTTGATGTCGCGGATGCCGACCACAGCGATCAAGCGCGGGCGGTCGAGCCACGGCTTGCGGCCGAGCGTCGCCAGGAAGGCGTCGAGCTTTGCCTGGTCGAAGACACAGGTGAGGTCGTGCGGGCGGTCGTAACTGCCCTGCTCGTCATGCATGGGCACGCCGGAAAGCCGATCGCGGAAGGTGAAGCTGGCGATAAGTTCATCGGCCCGGCCCGCTTGAGCCGCCACGACCGGTTCGGCCAGCACGCGCTGGTCGCCCGAAACCTTGACCAGTATGTCGCGGAAGCAGTTGACGAAGCCCAAGGCGCGGCGCTCGGGTGCGGTGCCGCTGGTGACCGCGACGGTGGTGTAGAGGTCTGACGCAGACGCTGTTGCGCCGCCAAATGCGACGGCGGCGATAAATGCTGCGGCAACCAGCGCCCTGTGCAACATCGTTCCGGCTCCCCTAGGATGCCTGAGGCCAAGGAGGCAGCATCCTGACGAATGCAAGTCAACCGCTCCAGCTGTTCTTTCCAGCCGCATCCTGCGACGCCATGTTTCAGCCTGGCTGCCGAAGGTTCCAGCAGACCCGCCGCGGGTGCAAGAGCTCAGTCGAGCGTGCGGCGGAAGCGGAACAGGGCAAGGGCGGCGAAGACCACGACGAAGATGCCGAGGATGGCGATCTCGCTGGCGACGGCCGGCAGTTCGGCACCCTTGAGCATGACGGCACGGATGATGCGCAGGAAATGCGTCAGCGGCAGGATTTCGCCCAGCGCCTGGGCCCAGTCGGGCATGCCCCGATAGGGGAACATGAAACCCGACAACAGGATCGACGGCAGGAAGAAGAAGAAGGTGAGCTGCATTGCCTGCATCTGGGTGCGGGCGACCGTCGAGATGCTGTAGCCAAGCAGCACAAGCGCCATGACGAAGACCAGGATGGCCGACAGAAGCAGCGCCAGCGAGCCGACGAAGGGGATGGCGAACATCAGCTTGGAGGCGATCAGCACGACCGTCACCTGGACAGCGCCGACGACGAGGTAAGGCAACACCTTGCCGAGCATGATCTCGGCCGGGCTCGCCGGCATCGCCAGAAGGTTCTCCATCGTGCCGCGCTCTGTTTCGCGCGTCAGCGCCATCGCCGTCATCATCACCATGGTCATCTGCAGGATGACGCCGAGCAGGCCGGGCACGATGTTGTATTGCGAGATGCCCTCGGGATTGTATCGGCGGTGGACAACGACCTGGAGCTGGCTCTTTGCCTGCTCGGCGGCGGCCGCCTGCATGCCCTGGGCCCTGAGCAGCGCCTGGCTGGCGACGGTGCCAAGCGTCGACACCGCGCCCGAGGACGCCGAAGGATCGGTGGCATCGGCTTCGATGAGGATCTGCGGCTGGTTGCCGGAAACGACGCGGCGGCCGAAATCGGCGGGTATGGTGACGACGAAGGCGACTGCGCCGCTGGCCATCAGTTCCTCGGCCTCTGCAGCAGTCTTTGCCACATAGTCGAAGCGGTAATAATCGGTGTTCTGCAGCGATGCGACGATGGCGCGGGTGTACTGGTCGTTGCTCATCGTCAGCAGCGCGGCGGGCAGGCTCTTGGGGTCGCTGTTGATAGCGAAGCCGAACAGCACCAGCTGCACCAGCGGCACGCCGAGCATCATGGCGAAGGTGATGCGGTCGCGCCGCATCTGGATGAACTCCTTGGCCAGGAGCGCGCCGAGGCGGGCAAAGGAGAACAGGCCGTTGGCGATGCTCTTCATGACATGTTGTCCTTGGAGCCGGCCATGAATTGGATGAAGACATCCTCCAGGCTGGTTTCGCCCGGCTCGACCTTGATGTCCTCGCGGCCCGCGAGATCGGCGAGCGAAGCCTCGAGCTTGACCCTGTCGGAGCCGACGACATGGAGCGTGTTGCCGAAGGGCGCGACCTGGTCGACGCCCGGCCGGCCCTCGAGCTCGGCCGCCACCTGGTCGAGCCTCGTGCCGGAGACGACGAAGGTGGTGAGGCCGGCATTGCGCACGACCTCGTCGACGGTGCCCGTGGCCAGGAGCTTGCCGTAGGAGATGTAGCTGATGCGGTGGCAGCGCTCGGCCTCGTCCATGTAGTGGGTGGAGACGAGCACGGTGAGACCGCCACGCGCCAGCTTGTGGATTTCGTCCCAGAACTCGCGCCGCGCCTTGGGATCGACGCCCGCGGTGGGCTCGTCGAGCAGCAGCAGCTTCGGCTCGTGCATGATGCAGGCGGCGAGCGCCAAACGCTGCTTCCAGCCGCCCGACAGCGTGCCGGCGAGCTGGTTGCGGCGCGAGGTCAGCCCAAGCTCCTCCAGCGTGCGGGCGACATAGGTCTCGACCGGGCGGAGCTTGTAGAGCCGGGCGACGAATTCGAGATTTTCGCCGATCGTCAGGTCCTCATAGAACGAGAACTTCTGCGTCATGTAGCCGACTTCGCGCTTTATCTTCAGTCCTTCGTTGCGCAGGTCGTAGCCAAGCACCTGCCCCTCGCCCTCGTCGGGAGTGAGCAGGCCGCACATCATGCGGATGGTGGTGGTCTTGCCCGAGCCGTTGGGGCCGAGGAAGCCGACGATCTCGCCTTCGGCGACCGACATCGTGACATGGTCGACGACGGCGCGGCCGCCATAGCGCTTGACGAGGTTCTTGACGTCGATGGCGTTCATTGGGTGCTGCCTCTGGCAGCGGGCGAACAGGGAATAGCGAATAGTGAGTAGAGAATGATTGCCATGACCTGTTCCGACCTAGACCCGCCCTATTCGCTACTCACTATTCGCTATTCGCTCTTTTCCAACGCCACATCCACGATCTGCCCCGGCTGCAGCACCGACACTGGGTCCACCGGACGCGCCTCGACGAGGTAGACGAGCTTCTGGCGGTTCTCGAGCGAATAGATGACGGGCGGGGTGAATTCGGGATCGGGCGAGACATAGCTGACGCGCGCCTTGAGATCGGGGGTGCAGCCGTCGCAGTTGACGCTGAGCAGCGAGCCGATCCTGACCGACGAGAAGTCGGCCTCGGGCACATAGACCGTCAGCTTGACCGCACCGTCGGGCAACATCGACAGTACAGGGGCCGACGGGCCGGCGAGATCGCCGGGATTGCGGATGACGTCGGTGATGCGGCCAGGCGCCGGCGCGGCGATGGTGCGCTGGGAGCGGCGCCACTGGGCCTGGCCAAGCTGATGTTCGGCGACCTTGACGGCATTCTCGGCCGCTTTGATGGCTTCGGGGCGCGCCGGCAGCTTGCCGACGGCGAGATTGGCCGATGCCTGGCCGATGGCCGCCTGGGCAAGCTCGAGCTGTGTGGTGGCATCGTCGAGTTGCGCCTGGGTGGCGACGCCCCTTCTCGTCAGGTCCTGGGTGCGGGTCAGCGTGCGCTGAGCCTCGTCGGCCTGGGCCTGGGCCGAGCGCAGCGTCGCCTCGAGCACGGCGATTTCTTCCGGGCGCTTGCCGATCCCGAGGTCGGCGAGCTGGGCCTGCGCCTGGGCCAGGGTGGCTTCCGCCTGGGCAACGGCGATGTCGGTGTCGGCGGCTTCCATCATCGCCACCGGTTTGCCGGCCTCGACGCGGTCGCCGCGGCGGACGGCGATGGAGTTGACCTGCGCCACCTCGATGGGAGCGAGAAGCACATAATCGCCCTCGACATAACCGACGGCAAGCGGCGCGGGGCCCGCGCACGCGGAAAACAGCGAGGCGGCGAACGGGATGGAACAGAGGATGCTCATGGCTTTCCTGCCTTCCGCGCGGCGATGACGGCCGCGACGTTTTCCTTGGCGATGGAGATGACTTTGGCCGCTTCGGCCGGGCCGATGTCGGGCCAGCCCATGCGCCTGACGACGGCTGCGCGGGCGATGCGGAAATAAACGACCTGGCCGATCATCATGAAGACGGTGATGCGGGTGTGCTCGCTTTCGGCCGTCTCGCCAGTCGACGCGGCCCACAGCCTGCACAGGCGCCTGTGCACCGGCTCGAACACGCCGGAATAAATGCGGTCGAGCGCATCGGTCGGCGTCGACAGTTCGCGCAGCACGAACTGGACGATCTCGCCGGCCTCGGGACGGGCGATCATGAAGCCGGCCATGCGCTCGACGGCGGCCTCTATCTGCGCCTCGGCCTCGGCGGGGCTGGCGGGATCGGTCTGACTGAGCGTGGTGCTGCCCAGAGCCTGGGCGGCGACTGCCTGAATGGTGTCGACGATGTAGTCGACGGCTGCCAGCCTGAGGCCTTCCTTGCTGCCGAAATGATAGGCGATGGAGCCGATGTTGGCATTGGCCGCGGCCGCGATCTGGCGCGTCGAAGTGCCGTCGAAGCCCTGGCGTCCGAACAGGCTGAGCGCCGCCATGACCAGGGCCGTGCGGGTGGCATCGGCGGCGGAGACCGCCTGCTGGGCGACGTTGCGCGGCTTGTTCATGTCGTTATTTTTAATCAATCGATTGATTAATGTCAAGATCGGTGTTGCGTCGCGCGCCGCCACACGCTTTACTGCCGCCCATGGCCAAGGAGATCGAACGCAAGTTTCTGGTGAATGGACCGGAGTGGCGCACCCTTGTGTCGGACAAGCTCGAAATCCGGCAGTTCTATCTGGCGTCGCACAGCGGCCGCAGCGTGCGCGTGCGCATCACCAACGGGGTCAAAGCCAAGCTGACGCTGAAGTTCGGTGAACAGGGCCGCGAGCGCGACGAGTTCGAATATCCGATCCCGCTGTCGGACGCAGCGACGATGGAAGAATTCGCCATCGGCAATGTCATCGAGAAGACACGCCATCATGTTAGCCACCGGGGCCATCTCTACGAGGTCGACGTCTTCCATGGCGCGTTGTCAGGGCTGATCATCGTCGAGCTGGAGACGCCGGAACAGGTTCCGGCCGCCATGCTGCCCGGCTGGCTCGGCCGCGAGGTCACCGGCGAGGCAGAGTATTACAACTCGTCGCTGGCGCTTGGCGACGTCCCGGAGGCGGTTGCATGAGCTTTCGCATCGATCCGCGCGCACCTCTCACGCTCGAGGTTCGGCGTATCGCGCATGAAGAGCTCGACAAGATCGCCACCTATCTCGACGCCGCCCGCGACGACCCCGACAAGGCTTTGCACAAGGCGCGGCGCCGGCTGAAGAACCTCAGGGCGCTGCTGCATCTGGTGCGCCCCGGGGCGGAGGCCTTCTGCCGGGCCGAGAACGACCGCTATCGCGACATCGCGCGCTCGATCGCCGGCCCGCGCCAGGCCAGCGCGCTGATCGAGACCGTCGACAGGTTGGCCGACGATTTTCCTGAGGAGGCGGAGGCAGCCGGGCTCGGCGCCATCAGGCTTTCGCTGGTGCGCCACCGGGCAGAGACGACCTATGGCGAGGCGGGGCTTGCCGCCACCCTCGACGCCGCCCTGTCCGAATGCATGGTAGGCCGGATCGCGCTCGAGACGCTCACCTTGCCCGACAGCCCCGAAGCTGCCGCCGACGTGCTGGCCGAGGGCGCGCTCGGCACGCTGCGCCGCGCCCGCAAGGGGCTTGAGCAGGCGCGCGAACGCGGCGAGGCCGAGGACTTCCATGAGCTGCGCAAGGCGGTAAAGACCCATTGCGCACATCTGTCGTTGCTGCGCAAGCTGTGGCCATCGCCGGTCAAGCCGCGGCGTGAGCGCATCGACATGCTCGGCGAGAGCCTTGGCGAGCTGCACGACATCTTCGTGATGCGGGCGCTGATCGAGGCGCATGAGGCACCGTTTGACGAAGCACCCGAGCAGAAGTCGCTGATGAAGGTCCTGAAGCGCTCGGAAAAGGTGCTGCGCAAGCTTTGCCTTACCGGCGCGGAAGACCTGTTCGAGGAGAAGCCGAGGCGCGTGGCGCGGCGGCTCGCCCACAAGGCCCGAGACGGGCTTGCCGAGGGCGCAGCCGACGGCAAGGCGGAGCCCTCTACGGGCGAATAGCCGGCTCAAGAAGAGCCGTCGACGCTGCTGGCCTCGCCGGCCTGCCCCGTGCTACGTCCTTCGCTCATGACGCAGAAGACGGACACATTGCTCGACCGGCTCGGGCGCCGGGTGGCGGCGCTGCTGCAGGCCGAATCCTCCGGCTACCAGCCCTACACGCCGTCCGATCCCGAGACGCTGCGGCGGACACTGCAGCCCGGCGACATCCTGTTGGTCGAAGGCAACCAGCACATCTCAGCCGTCATCAAGTACCTGACCCAGTCGACATGGTCGCATTCAGCGCTTTATGTCGGCGACGCGCTGCCCGAGCCCGCCGACGGCTCCGAGCGGCCGCGACTGATCGAGGTCAATCTCGGCGAAGGCTGCGTTGCGGTGCCGCTGTCCAAGTACCGCACCTACAACACCCGCATCTGCCGGGCCAACGGCCTGTCGCCGGAAGACCGCCAGAAGGTGGTCGACTTCATGCTGGCCCGGCTCGGGCTGAAATACGACATGAAGAACATCTTCGACATGCTGCGCTATTTCATGCCGGCGCCACCGGTGCCGGTGCGCTGGCGGCGCCGGATGCTGGCCTTCGGCTCGGGCGACCCGACACGCGCCATCTGCTCGACGATGATCGCCGAAGCCTATGGCGAGATCCGCTATCCGATCCTGCCCGAGATCACGCGTGCGCCCGGCCGGGCGTCGGCCCAGTCGAACTACATGCGGCGCGAGATCATGCACATCCGCCACCACTCGCTCTACACGCCGCGCGACTTCGACCTGTCGCCCTATTTCAGGATCGTCAAGCCGACGCTGGAATATGGCTTCGACTACCGCCAGATCACCTGGGGCGAGGAAGCAAAGAGCGTCGGCGGCGGGGAAAAGACCGGAAGCGCCTGAACCTCAGGCCTGCGAAAAATCCTCGTCGAGGCGCTTTTCGAGATCGACGAGGTCCTTGGGCAGCGGCAGGCCTTGCGCCCGCAGTTCGGCGAGCTTTTCGCGGATCTGTTCCTGAAGCTCGTGGGCGTCCTCGGGCTGGTTGACCATCTCCTGAAACAGGACCGCGATCTGGGCCTTGATCTGTTCGAGCGCCATCTGGGCCTCCCTTGGAACGCCATTCGCCCAACCCTGTCGAGAGTGCGCAGAGCACTTTCCGAAACCTGCGGCGCTCTGGCTCGGCGCGGACTGGGCAGTCAGCGCAGCATGCGCGAAATCAGCTGCGCCGTATAGTCGACCATCGGCACGATGCGGGCATAGTTGAGCCGGGTCGGGCCGATGACGCCGAGCGCGCCGACGACGCGGGCATCCTTGTCGCGATAGGGCGCGACGACAAGCGATGAGCCCGACAGCGAAAACAGCCGGTTCTCCGAGCCGATGAAGATGCGCACGCCCGAGCCTTCCTCGGCGAGGTCGAGCAGCTGGATAAGCCCATCCTGGGTTTCCATGTCCTCGAACAGGTGCTTGAGCAGTTCGATGTCGGCCTGGGCAGTGACGTTTTCGAGCAAGTTGGCGCGGCCACGCACGATGAGGCGCGCCGGCAGACCGCTCTCGGCGCCGGCCCAGACGGCAAGGCCCTTTTCGACCAGCTGCTGCGACAGCGTGTCGAGCGCCGCCTTGGTCTCGTCCTTGATGCGGGCGATCTCGAGCCGCGCCTCGGCCAGGGTGCGGCCGCGGATATGGGCATTGAGAAAGTTAGACGCCTCATGCAACTGGGAGACGGTGACGCCGAGCGGCAGTTCGACGACGCGGTTTTCGACATCGCCATTCTGCGAGACGAGCACGGCAAGCGCCTTGGTGGGTTCGAGCTGGATGAACTCGATATGCTTGAGGGCGACCTCGTTTTTGGTGGCGAGCACGAGGCCGGCGCCGCGCGACATGCCCGACAGCATCTGGCTGGCTTCGGTCAGCATATGTTCGAGCGTGGCGCCCTCGCCCGAGGCCTTGACCTGGGCATCGATGGTGCGGCGCTCCTCGTCGGAGAGATCGCCAAGCTCCATGAAGGCGTCGACGAAGAAGCGGAGACCCTTCTGCGTCGGCAGGCGCCCGGCGGAGATGTGCGGCGCGTAGACGAGACCGAGATGTTCGAGGTCGCTCATGACGTTGCGCACGGTGGCTGGCGACAGCGACGAGGGCAGCATGCGCGACAGGTTGCGAGAGCCGACGGGTTCGCCGTCGCGCAGATAGGAATCGACGATGCGCCGGAAGATGTCGCGCGAGCGCATGTCGAGGGATTGCAGGCTGGGGTCGGTAACCGCTTTGGTCATGTCTGTTCGTGGTCTCCGCCTCAAATGATATAGACAGCGCCGGGCCGAACACAACCGCCTGGGCGCTGCGACCCGTTTTCCTTTGCGCTGCACCCGGCATGGGGCTACAAGCCGGCAACGTTTACGATTTTCCCTGGAAAGAACCCGAATGCGCCCCTCAAAACGCCAGTTCGACGAAATGCGCGCCGTTTCCTTCGAGCGCAACATCTCCAAGCACGCCGAAGGCTCGTGCCTCGTCAAGTTCGGCGACACCCATGTGCTGTGCACGGCAAGCCTCGAAGAGAAGGTGCCGGGCTGGATGCGCAACACCGGCAAGGGCTGGGTGACGGCCGAATACGGCATGCTGCCGCGCTCGACCGGCGACCGCATGCGCCGCGAGGCCTCGTCCGGCAAGCAGGGCGGCCGTACGCTGGAAATCCAGCGCCTGATCGGCCGCTCCTTGCGCGCCGTCGTCGACATGCAGGCGCTGGGCGAACAGCAGATCACCGTCGACTGCGACGTGCTGCAGGCCGACGGCGGCACCCGCACTGCCTCGATCACCGGCGCCTGGATCGCCCTGCACGACTGCCTGCGCTGGATGGAAGCGCGCCAGATGGTGAAGGTCGACAAGGTGCTGAAGGACCATGTCGCCGCCATTTCCTGCGGTATCCATGACGGCCAGCCGGTCATCGATCTCGACTATCTCGAGGATTCGTCTGCCGGCACCGACGCCAATTTCGTCATGACCGGCAAGGGCGGCATCGTCGAGATCCAGGGCACCGCCGAAGGCACGCCATTCTCCGAGGAAGAATTCCTGCAGCTGATGGGCCTCGCCCGCAAGGGCATTGCAAGGCTGGTCGACCTGCAGCAGATGGCGGTGGCGTAAGCCGCCGCAAGGTTGGTCATGCTCGCGCTGTGGTAGCTGCTCCGGAGGCGTTCTAGATGCAACCCTCGGCCATCCTCGAATCCGCCCTCTACGTTTGCGACCTCGCTGCCGCGGAGAGATTCTATGGCGAGGTGATGGGGCTGGAGCGGATCGCCAAGGTGGAGGAGCGGCATGTGTTCTTCCGCTGCGGCCAGGGCGTGCTGTTGCTGTTTTACGCCGAGGCGACGCGGCAAGCGCCGAAGCCGGGCGCAAGGCTGCCGGTGCCGCCGCATGGCACCTCAGGTCAGGGGCATCTGTGCTTTGCCGGCACCGCGGCCGAGATCCAGGACTGGAAGGTCCGGCTCGAAGGCCAGGGCATTGCCATCGAAGCCGATTTCGAGTGGCCGAATGGCGGTCGCTCCATCTATTTCCGCGATCCCTCGGGCAATTCGCTTGAAATCGCCGAGCCGAAGATATGGGGTATCTGATGCGTGAACTCGCCGACAAGAAGATCGTGATCGCCAGCCACAACGCCGGCAAGCTGCGCGAATTCGCCGACCTGATGGCGCCATTCGGTTTCGAAGCCAAGTCGGCCAAGGAGTACGGCCTGCCAGAGCCCGACGAAACCGGCACGACTTTCGAGCAGAATGCTTACATCAAGGCGCTGGCTGCGGCGCAGGCGACCGACCTGCCCGCACTGTCGGACGATTCCGGCCTCGTGGTCGACGCACTCGACGGCGCGCCCGGCGTCTACACCGCCAACTGGGCCGAGAAGGAAGACGGCACGCGCGACTTCGTCATGGCGATGCAGCGCACCGAGGACGCCATGCAGGAACGCGGCGCCAACTCGCCCGACCAGCGCAGCGGCCGCTTCGTCGCCGTCATCTGCCTGGCCTGGCCCGACGGGCACGCCGAATATTTCCGCGGCGAGGCCGAAGGCAAGCTTGTGTGGCCGCCGCGCGGCGAAAAGGGTTTTGGCTATGATCCGGTGTTCATGCCCGAAGGCTTCGACAAGACTTTCGGCGAGATGAGCGCCGACGAAAAGCACGGCTGGAAGCCCGGCCAGGCCGATGCCCTGTCGCATCGAGCGCGGGCGTTCCAGAAGTTTGCGCGCGCCAAGCTCGGTTCGGCCTGAGGAATGTCGTTGGAACGCAAGCGCCGCCCCGCATCCCCCTGCCGGGACCTTCTCCCCGTAAACGGGGCGAAGGAGGCTGGCCGCGACGCCGTAGCTTCGTCCTTCTCCCCGATCGCCGGGCCCCGAAGGACGCGGCGAGACCCGAGAGCCGCCCCCGCGTGGCGGCGGCCGAATGAGGGGCAGCGCCAGTTTTCGAGGGCAGCCCTGTGACCTTCGACCGCTCCCCCGGCTTCGGCGTCTATGTGCATTGGCCGTTCTGCGCGGCCAAATGCCCTTATTGCGACTTCAATAGCCATGTCCGTCACCAGCCTGTCGACCAGGAGCGCTTTGCCCGCGCCTTTGCGACCGAGCTTGCGACGATGCGCGCCCGCACCGGACCGCGCGAGGTGACGAGCGTGTTCCTCGGCGGCGGCACGCCGTCGCTGATGAAGCCGGAGACCGTCGGCGCGGTGCTGGAAGCGATTGCCGCCAACTGGACGATTGCAGACAACGCCGAGATCACGCTGGAGGCGAACCCCTCGTCGGTGGAGGCCGAGCGCTTCCGCGGCTATCGTTCGGCCGGCGTCAACCGAGTGTCGCTGGGCGTGCAGGCACTGAACGACGCCGACCTGCGTTTTCTCGGCCGGCTGCACAATGTCGAAGAGGCGCTGCACGCCATCGGCCTTGCGCGCGAAATCTTCCCGCGCCTCTCGTTCGACCTGATCTATGCCCGGCCGGGCCAGAAACCCGATGCCTGGGCGGCGGAGCTGAAGCAGGCGATCGGCTATGCCGTCGACCACCTGTCGCTCTACCAGCTGACCATCGAGGAAGGCACGCGCTTCTTCCAGCTCTACAATGCCGGAAAATTCCAGATACCCGACGGCGAGCACGCGGCTGAACTCTATGCGATCACGCAGGAGGTGACGGCGGCGCACGGGCTGCCGGCCTATGAGATTTCCAACCACGCCAGGCCGGGCGCCGAGAGCCGGCACAATTTGACCTACTGGCGCTACGGCGAATATGTCGGCGTCGGCCCCGGCGCGCATGGCCGCTTCGTCGAAGGCGGCAGGCGCATCGTCACGATTGCCGAGAAGATGCCGGAACGATGGGCCGATCTTGTCGAGGAACGCGGCCACGGCGTCACCGGCGGCGAAACCCTGAACCGCTCGGAAGAGGCCGATGAGTTCCTGCTGATGGGGCTCAGGCTGGTCGAGGGCATCGACCTCGCCCGCTACGAGCAGCTTTCGGGCAAGTCGCTGTCATCGGCGCGACTGGCCATCCTGCAGGGCGAAGGGCTGGTGGCGCCGATCGGCAATTCGCGCCTGCGCGCCACCGCGGAAGGCATGATCGTTCTGGACGCGGTCGTGGCGGATCTGGCGCGGTAGGCGGAGACTGCAGTGAAGAACGTTCTCTTCGTCTGCAGCCAGAACAAGTTGCGAAGCCCGACGGCCGAGCAGGTGTTTTCCGGTCGCCGCGACATCGAGGTCGAGTCAGCCGGCACCAACCACGACGCAGAGAACCCGCTGACGGCGGAGCTGGTGGCCTGGGCCAATATCATCTTTGTCATGGAAAAGGCCCACCGCGCCAAGCTTCAGCAAAAGTTCCGCAAGGCGCTTAAGGCGCGTGTCGTCTGCCTGGACATCCCTGACGACTACGCCTTCATGGCCCCGGCGCTGGTCGCGCTGCTGGAAGAGCGGGTTTCAAAGCACCTGCGCTGATCACACCGCCTGCTGCTTCATCGCAAAGACGTTGAGGCCTTCGACGTCGTCTTCGATGCGTCGCCAGCCCATGGCTTCGTAGTAGCCTGAAAGATGAGGCTTGGCACAGAGGTAAACGGTGTCATGGCCGGCGGTGAAGGCGGCTTGCGCCGTGGCGAGCGCAAGCGCGGTGCCCACGCCCATCTTGCGCGCTACCTCGTCCACCCAAAGAGCGGCAACCCAAGGCGAGTATTGCGGCCGGGATTCGAGGTCGTTTTCGATCAGGTGGGCGGTGCCGAAGAATGTACCGCCGTCATGGGCGACGAACGCCATGGGCAGGCCCGTGGAGGCAAAATTCTCGTTCACGAGACCCTGGAGGAAGTCGAGTTCGTGGCCATCCGCGCGCCACCACGCATTCCAGATGCGGTCGGCGACGGTTTCGGCGAATTCGGGCCTGTCGCGAAGGTCGGAGATGGAATAATTCTTGTCCTTGATGTTCGCCATCGCGCCTGCTGCCGTGCTGGAGTTTCAGAAATCTGGCGACCGATACGGGGCGGGCAAGCAACTATCCAGCAGCCAATAGCTCAAATCCACGGAGCCAACATGAACACCGCATTCGAATCCTGGCAATTCTGGGCGGTGCTTTCGGCCGTCTTTGCGGCGCTGACGGCGATCTTCGCCAAGGTGGGCATCGAGAACATCAACTCGGATTTCGCCACGCTGATCCGCACCGTGGTGATCTTGCTGGTGCTGGCCGGCATCGTGACCGCCACCGGCCAGGCACAGGCGCTCGGCACGATCTCGACCAAGACCTACACTTTCCTGATCCTGTCGGGACTGGCGACCGGTGCGTCGTGGCTGTGTTATTTCCGCGCGCTGAAAATCGGCAATGCGGCGCAAGTGGCGCCGATCGACAAGCTAAGCGTCGTTCTTGTCGCGGTGTTTGGCGCCATCTTTCTGGGCGAGCGACTTGGCCCGGCGAACTGGCTCGGCGTCGCGCTGATCGCGGCGGGAGCGGTGCTGGTCGCCTACAAGGCGTGATGGCGGGGCTGCCTTGGTGGCGGCGTCGAGACGGGAGATGAAGGCGTCGAAGCGATGAGGCATGGCCCGTACTTTGCCGTTGATCGCGAATCTCAGGGGTTCTGATCCGCGCCGCGATTTCTGTCCCGCACTGTGGCAAAGCCAAGGCAATGGCGATCACATGTTTTGCAACCAGGCACCGGTCGTGCCAAACAGGCGCTGAAAGTGAGGCGGCGTGCAGAACAACGACAACAAGCGGGTTTATGTGATCGGGCAGACCGAGGTTACGGCGCGGCCGCTCGATCCGGCGCTTTATCTGGTGGCGACGCCGATCGGCAATCTCGGCGACATCACCCTGCGCGCGCTGGAAACGCTTGCCGGCGCCGACATGGTGGCCTGCGAAGATACGCGCGTGACACGTGTCCTGCTCGACCGCTACGGCATCCGCCAGCGGCCGACCGCCTATCACGAACACAACGCCGCTGAGGCCGGGCCGCGGCTGATCGAGGCGCTGGAGAGCGGCCGCAGCGTCGCGCTGGTGTCGGACGCGGGCACGCCGCTGGTTTCCGATCCCGGCTTCAGGCTGGTGGAGCAGGCGCAGGCGCATGGCATCCGCGTGGTGCCGATCCCCGGTGCTTCCGCCGTGCTCGCTGCACTTACCGCCTCGGGCCTGCCGTCGGATGCGTTTTTCTTTGCAGGCTTTTTGCCCGTGAAGGACGGGCAGAAGCGGACGCGCCTTGGCGAACTGAAGGCCGTGCCCGGCACGCTGATCTTTTTCGAATCGCCACGCCGGCTGGCAGATACGCTCGAGGCCATGGCCGACGTGTTTGGCGCGCGCCAGGCGGCGATCGGGCGCGAACTGACCAAGGCCTTCGAGGAAATCCGCACCGGAACGCTGGCCGAGCTCGCAGCACATTATGCCGAGGCGGACACGCCGAAAGGCGAGGTTGTGATCTGCGTAGCACCGCCGGGAGAGCGGCCCGAAACGGCTGACGACGTCGACAAGCTGCTGATTTCGCTCGCTAGCGAGATGCCGGCATCGAAGGCAGCTGCGGAAGCCGCGCGCATGACCGGCCAGCAGAAGCCCGCACTCTACCGCAGGCTGCTGGAGCTCAAGGAAGGATCAGGTGACTGACCGGCTCGCCCGGCAGAAGGCACAAAGCCGCGGCCACCGCGGCGAATGGCTGGCCGCGCTCGCGCTGATGCTCAAGGGTTTTCGGATCGTTGCCCGGCGCTACAAGACCAGGCTTGGCGAGATCGACCTGATCGCGCGGCGCGGCAATCTGGTGCTCATCGTCGAAGTGAAGGTGCGGAAAACGCTTGTGGAGGCGATGGACGCGGTAGCCTACGGTTCGGAACGGCGTATCGAGGGCGCGGCCGATCTGTGGCTGTCGCGGCAGCCTGACTATGGCAAGCTTTCGGTGCGCTTCGACATGGTGGCGGTGCTGCCGAGGCGCTGGCCGGTCCATGTCGAGAATGCGTTCCAGGGGCGGAATTGAGGCTGGCCCTTTACGCTGGGCGCCAATGCCCTTAACAGGCCTCGCAAAGCCCGCGATGCGGGCAACGCTGACTGCGCCCTGCAAGGCGCCTGAATTCCCGGAGTGAGCAATGACCCTTCCCGACCGACTGAGCATCGACCCGCGCAGCCCCTTCTTCGACGGCGAAGCGCTGCAGGCAGGTGTCGGCATCATGTTCAACGGCAAAGAGCGCGAGGATGTCAGCGAGTATTGCGTCAGCGAAGGCTGGATCCGCGTGCCGGCGGGCAAGTCCAAGGATCGTTACGGCGACCCGGTCACCATCAAGCTCAAGGGCACTGTCGAGCCTTTCGTGAAGCCGTAAGGCGCGCAGACCGCCTCCGACCTGCCTCAACCGGTGATGTCGAAGCCCGAAGGCGCATCGGCCGGATCGGCCGCTTCAGGCACGACGCTTCGGACATCGGCGCCGCGCGGCCCCTGCCACAACGCATCAAGCATCGATGTCACTGCTTTGTCGGGCCCTGAAATCAGGGCGCTGACGGAGCCGTCGCGCTCGTTGCGGATCCAGCCGTTGAGGCCGAGCCTTTCGGCCTGACGCTTGGCCCAGATGCGGAAGCCGACGCCCTGGACGCCGCCGGAGATGCGGACGAGGACGGCTTTCTGGTCGATTGGCATCGACATCTCCAATCCGTTAGAGGCGGCGCTGCTGCTCATCCGCCTGCCGGCACCACCCGAGGACGGGCCTCTGACCTCGCCCCCGTCCTTCGCCCCCCAACGGGGCGCAGGAAGCTGTTTCAGCGCCTCGTCACCCGCATCGGCAGGCCGCCTTGCGGCTGGGTGGTGAGTTTCTGCACTGGCCATGGCCTTGTCTCGGCGACCGTGTCGAAGCGGAAGCGGGAGAGCAGGATGGCGAGCGCGATGATCGCCTCCTGCATGGCAAAGCTCATGCCGATGCAGACACGCGGGCCGGCGCCAAAGGGCAGATACTGGTAGCGGTCGATCCTGTCGCGGTTTTCGGGATGGAAGCGCTCGGGCAAAAAGGCTTCGGGCTTGTCCCACAGCTTGCGGTGGCGATGCACCGTCCAGGGCATGACCAGCACCTGGGCCTTGCGGGGAATTTTCAGCCCCTTGTACTCGTCATCGGCGACGGGTTCGCGGTTGATCGACGGCGCCGGCGGATAGAGCCTGAGCGCCTCCTCGAAGACAGCGCGGGTATAGGGCATGGCGTCGAGCCATTTGACCGGATCGGGTTCGCGCCCCAGCACCTCGTCGATCTCGCGCTCGACGCGGTCGCGCTCCCAGGTGGCCTCCGCCAGGCAATAGATGGTCCAGCCGAGCGCGCGTGCCGTGGTTTCGTGGCCGGCGCCGATGAAGGTGATGATGTTGTCCTCGATCTCCTGGCGCGACAAGCCATCGGGGCCTTCTGCGCGCAGCAGCAGCGTCAGGAAGTCCTCCGGCGCACCGTCGGGATCGCGGGCCAGCTTTTCGCTGCGCATCGCCACCGTGTCGGTGACGATCTTGCGAAAATAGGCCATGGTCTTGCGACCACGGAGACGGGTAATGCGCGGCAGCCATTCGGGCGCGCGCAAGAGGTCGAGCGGATCGACGCGGCCCATGGTCTCGAACAGCCGGTCGATCTCGTGGGCGAAGCTGCCGGCCTCGCCGGCGATCTCGCCCGAAAACAGTGTCTCGGCCAGGATCTCGTAGGTCAGCATGGTCATGTCGTGGGCGACGTCGACAGCGCCTGCGGCATCGTCGTAGCGCTTGACGAAATCGAGCGTGCGGGAAATCATCGGCTGGGCGAAGCCGAAGATGTGGCGCGGCGTGAAGACCGGCGCCATGGCCTTGCGCGAGCGCTTCCAGACATCGCCCTCGGCAGTCAAAAGCCCGTCGCGCAAGATCGGCCTGAGGATCATCTGGCGGACGGTCGCCATCTTGTAGTTCTTGGCGTTGTCGACCAGCACGTGGCGGATAAGGCCAGGATCGTTGGCGATGACCAGCGGGCCGCCGATGCCGTTCACCGAAATCCACGGCTCGTTGTAGGACGGTTCGCCCCACAATTCGAGCGGGTTGCGGTAAACGATCCGCATCATCTCCAGCGTCGACGGCGGCGAGGTGCGCGGCGTCGGCGCCGGCGGGATGAAGGGTTCGGGCCTGCTGTCCATTAATTCTGCCTCCCTGTGCAATGTAGGTGTGGGGGAAGCAGCCGTCCATGCGACGGATGGATTAACCTCAGGCGCTCCAGCCGAGCTGGCGGGCCTGGACGCCGCTGTCGCGCACGCCCCAGCGCTCGACGATGCGGCTATCGACGACAGTGAACCATTCGACGGCTGTCACCTCGAAGCTCTTGCCGGTGGCCGGCATGCCGCGGAACGGCGCGATCGACTTGCCGGTCTCGCGGAAGCGGACGACGACGCTGCCGCCCTCCTCGGCCATGTCGGTGATCTCGAGGCGCATGGCCAGGCACTCGTGCAGCTCGCGCCAGATGGGCAGCGCGACCTCGAGCGAACCATGGCCAAGCACCCCATGGATGACGGCCTCGGGCGCGAACAACGAGGTCAAGGACGCGAAATCGCCTGAGTTCATCGCCTCGACATAAGCGCGCACGACGGTCTTGGCGGGTGTCTGGTTCAGCATGTGACGGTCTCCAGGGGAAGCATGGCACGACGGCAGCAGGGTTTCTCTGCGGTTCGGCGCCGGTCTATCGCGACGGCCGATGTTCAGGTAGCTGCGCCCCTTGCCGAACGGTTCTGCATAAGTGCAGAATGGACGATGTTCGACTGGAACGACCTGCGTTACCTGATCGCCACCGCCCGCCACGGCTCGACGCTGAAGGCCGCCGGCGCGCTCGGCGTCAACCAGACCACCGTCGCCAGGCGCATCAAGGCGCTGGAGGACGCGCTCGGCATCGAACTGTTCCATCGCAGGCAGTCGGGTTACGTCGTGACCGACGAAGGGTGCGCCGTGCTCGACCTCGCCCGCGCCACGGAGGAGGCCGCGGCAAGGCTGGAAGAGAAGGTCGAAGCACGCAAGCGGGCACTGTCGGGCAAGGTCAGGATCACCGGCACGGAGTTGACCGCGCGCCTGTTGCTGGCGCCGGCAATTTCGCGGCTGCGCGCGGCCTTTCCTGAGATCGCAACCGAGATCATTGCCACCGACAGCAGGCTCGACCTCGGCAGGGGCGAAGCCGACATCGCGCTTCGCGCCGGCGGCGCCGACGAGCGCGACGACATCGTCCGACGCAGGCTGCCGGACTCGGTGTGGGCAATCTACATGGCGAGATCGTTGGCCGAGACCGCCGGAATGCCAGAGAATGAGGCCGATATCGCCCGCTTTCCCGTCATTGCCGGTGAAGGCGCCATCGCTGTCGCGGGGCCGGTGGCGCTGCTGGAAAGGCGGGCCGACCAGGCACGGGTCGCGCTGCGCTCCAACTCACTGCCTGGGCTTTTGGCCGCTGCGGAAGCCGGGCTCGGGCTGGCTGCCCTGCCCGCGGTGGCGGTGCACGGATCGACCCTGCTCGTGCGCTGCGAGGCGCTCGGCAGCTTTCCGAGCCCATTCTGGATGTGCTGGCACGAAAGCCGGCGCAACGATCCGCTGATCCGGTCGGTGGCGGATTTCCTCGCGGCCGAGATCGCGGCCAAGCAGGCGCTGATCAGCGGGGCGATTACCAAGATGTGATGCGGTTACCTCCAGGTGCCTTCTTGCCACTGGAGGGTTTGGGCGACTATGTCCTGCCGGTTACCTTTTGATACCTGCCACCTGAACTGCCCAAGGACCGTAATCTTGAAACACCAGCTCAACATCGTCGTGGCCAGCACCCGCCCCGGCCGCGTCGGACCCGTTTTCGCCCGTTGGCTCGAGGCCTATGCGCGCGAACACGGCAAGTTCGAACCCGTCATCACCGACATCGAGGCCTTCGGCCTGCCGATCTTCGACGAGCCCAAGCACCCGCGCCTCGGCCAATACGAGAACGAACACACCAAGAAGTGGTCAGAGGCGATCAAGGCCGGCGACGCCTTCGTGTTCGTGACGCCGGAGTACAACTTCTTCGCCGCCCCCGCTCTGGTAAACGCCGTCAACTACCTGGCGCGCGAGTGGAACTACAAGCCAGCCGGCTTCCTGAGCTATGGCGGCGTCTCGGCCGGCCTGCGTGCCGTGCAGTCGGAGAAGATGCTGCTGACGACGCTGAAGATCATGCCGATCCCCGAGGCGATCGCGATCCCGGCCTTTGCCCAGCACCTCGACGAGGGCGGCGAATTCAAGGCCAACGACCTGGTCAAGGACAGCGCCAGGACTATGCTGGACGAGTTGCACCGCTGGAGCGAAGCGCTGAAGCCGCTGCGCGCCGCCTGATACGCCCTTGCCGCCCCGGTGCATCATCGGGGCGGCAACCGGCCACCCGGAAGACCTTGCCTGCCGTGTCGGTGACGGCATTGTTTTCACGGCCCGCAATCATCGCCCGCATGGTGATCGCGACTGGCCCGCAGGGAGCCCATTATCCCCGCCCAAAAGCCCGGTAAAACTTGGAAAAACCACACTTAACCCCTATATCTTGGGGACCAACGGGCGTGCGATTCGGGGCCGATTTTGCCGCGTCCTCCTGCGGCAGTCAGACGAAAGATCTTCATGAGCGACCAGTCCGAGAACCTTCCCGGCGCCGAGGCCGAATACGGCGCAGATTCCATCAAGGTTTTGAAGGGCTTGGATGCCGTCCGCAAGCGTCCGGGCATGTATATCGGCGACACCGACGACGGCTCGGGCCTGCACCACATGGTCTATGAGGTCGTCGACAACGCCATCGACGAGGCGCTGGCCGGCCACGCCACGCTGGTGACGGTGTCGCTCAATCCGGATGGCTCGGTGACCGTGACCGATAACGGCCGCGGCATTCCGACCGACATCCACCCCTCGGAAGGCGTTTCCGCCGCCGAGGTGATCATGACGCAGCTGCATGCCGGCGGTAAGTTCGACCAGAACTCCTACAAGGTTTCGGGCGGTCTGCACGGCGTCGGCGTGTCCGTCGTCAACGCGCTGTCGGTGTGGCTGAAGCTCAGGATTCGCCGCAAGGGCGAGATTCACGAGATGACCTTCAACCACGGCAATGCGGTTGCGCCGCTGAAGGTGGTCGGCGAGGCCGGCGACGAGACCGGCACGGAAGTGACCTTCCTGCCGTCGTCCGAGACCTTCACCATGGTGGATTTCGACTACGGCACGCTGGAACACCGCCTGCGCGAGCTGGCCTTCCTGAACTCGGGCGTGCGCATCGTTTTGTCCGACAAGCGCCATGCCGACGTGAAGGTGCAGGAGCTGCTTTATGACGGCGGCCTGATCGAATTCGTGAAATATCTCGACCGCGCCAAGAAGCCGCTGATCGACAAGCCGATTGCCATCAAGGCGGAGCGCGACGGCATCACGGTCGAAGTGGCGATGTGGTGGAACGAAAGCTACCACGAGAACGTGCTGGCCTTCACCAACAACATCCCCCAGCGCGACGGCGGTACCCATCTCGCCGGCTTCCGCGGCGCGCTGACGCGCCAGGTGACGGGCTATGCCGAAACGTCCGGCACCTCCAAGAAGGAGAAGGTTTCGATCATCGCCGACGACACCCGCGAGGGCCTGACAGCGGTGCTTTCGGTCAAGGTTCCCGACCCGAAATTCTCGTCGCAGACCAAGGACAAGCTGGTGTCCTCGGAAGTCCGCCCGGTGGTCGAAAGCCTGGTCAACGAGGCGCTCGGCACCTGGCTCGAGGAACATCCGGCGGAAGCCAAGACGCTGATCGCCAAGGTGGTGGAAGCCGCGGCCGCGCGCGAGGCGGCACGCAAGGCACGCGAACTCACCCGCCGCAAGGGCGTGCTCGACATCACCTCCCTGCCCGGCAAGCTTGCCGACTGCCAGGAGCGCGATCCGGCCAAGTCCGAAATCTTCATCGTCGAGGGTGACTCCGCCGGCGGCTCGGCCAAGAGCGGGCGCTCGCGCCAGAACCAGGCGATCCTGCCCTTGCGCGGCAAGATCCTGAACGTCGAGCGCGCCCGCTTCGACCGCATGCTGTCGTCCGACATGATCGGCACGCTGATCACGGCGCTAGGCACGTCGATCGGCAAGGACGAGTTCAACGCCGACAAGCTGCGCTATCACAAGATCATCATCATGACCGACGCCGACGTCGACGGCGCCCACATCCGTACGCTGCTGTTGACGTTCTTCTTCCGCCAGATGCCGGAGCTGATCGAGCGCGGACACCTCTATATCGCCCAGCCGCCGCTCTACAAGGTGACGCGTGGAAAGAGCTCGCAATACCTCAAGGACGAGACCGCGTTCGAGGACTATCTGGTCGATGTCGGCCTAGACGAAGCCACGCTGACGCTTGCCTCCGGCGAAGTGCGCAGCGGCCAGGATCTGCGGGCGGCGGTGACCGACGCGCTCGGCGTGCGCACTCTGATCGACGGTCTGCACACGCGCTATTCGCGTCCGGTGGTCGAGCAGGCGGCAATCGCCGGCGCGCTCAACCCCGACATCTTCAGCGACCTCGGCCGCGCCAAGGCGATGGCCGAAACGATCGCCCAGCGCCTCGACCTGATCTCCGAGGACATCGAGCGCGGCTGGACCGGCCATATCTCGACCGACAATGACGGTTCCGGCGGCTATGTGTTCGAACGCACGCTGCGCAGCGTCAAGGAAAGCGTCCATCTCGACATGGCGCTGATCAACTCGGCCGACGCACGCGCGCTCGACCGGTTTGCCGGCCGTCTCACCGAGCTCTACGCCCAGCCGCCGGTGCTGCGCCGCAAGGAAAATTCGGAGACCCTGGCAGGGCCGCTGGCGCTCTTGAACGCAGTGTTTGCTTCAGGCCGCAAGGGCCTGACCATGCAGCGCTACAAGGGTCTCGGCGAGATGAATGCCGAGCAGCTTTGGGAAACCACGCTCGACCCGAACGTGCGCTCGCTGCTGAAGGTACAGGTGACCGACGCAACCGACGCCGACTCACTGTTTGCCCGCCTGATGGGCGACGAGGTCGAGCCGCGCCGCGACTTCATCCAGGAAAATGCGCTGAGCGTGGCGAACCTGGACGTCTGACAACGGTGACGACTATCCCTTCTCCCCTTGTGGGAGAAGGTGCCCCGAAGGGGCGGATGAGGGGTGCTGGACGGAGCGCGCCGTTTCATCGGTCGATGGACTGTGTTCCGTTCTCCAGCCTCCCATTCCTTCCAACACGCCTCATCCGGCTTGGCGCTGCGCGCCAAGCCACCTTCTCCCACAAGGGGAGAAGGGATGATCGGGCACATTGCGCTGACGCCACGTTGATGTAGCTTGGCTGCAAACCTTGCAGGGAAAGCCCCAGTGACCCTCAGGCGCAGCATCGCCATCATCACCGCAATCGCTGCCTGGGCGTCGCTCGGGCTGCAGTTCGTGCTGCTGGTCGCCCAGATGACGAGCAACGGAACATCGCTCATCGAGGCGGTGTGGCGGTTCTTCGGCTTTTTCACCATCATCATGAACCTGATGGCCGCGGTGGTGGCCAGCGCCATGGTGACGAACCCAACCAGCCACCTTGCCGGACCGCGGTCGCGGCTGGTGACGGCGGCGGCGATTGTGTTCGGTGGCCTTGTCTATTCGGTGGCGCTGCGGGCGATCTGGCAACCGACCGGCTGGCAGGCCGTCGCCGACCATGGGCTGCACGACGTGACGCCGGTGTTGTTTTTCCTGACCTGGCTCGTGTGGGACCACGGCAGGCTGCGCTGGCGCGACGCGCTGTGGGCCGCAGTGCCGCCGCTGGCCTATTGCGCCTATGCCTTTGTCAGGGGTGCGGCCGACGGCTGGTACGCCTACTGGTTCCTCAATCCCGAGACGCTGAGCAGCCAGCAACTCGTCACCAGCATCGCGCTGCTCACCCTTGCCTTCATCGTCGTGGCGATCACGCTTGTCGGCATCGACCGGCTGCTGGCAAGCCGGCGCGGTGTTGCCCAGACCACGGCCTAGATCGCTCTTCCGAAATCCAGACGGAAAGCGCTTCACACCTTTATTGGAATTGCCCTAGTCGGGCTCGCGCAGCCTGTAGCCGACGCCGGTCTCGGTGGTGATGTATTGCGGCTCGTCGGGTGTCTTTTCGATCTTCTGCCTGAGCTGGCGGACATAGACGCGGAGATATTGCACATCGGCGCCTCCGCCCCAGACCTGCTCGAGCAGGAAGCGGTGGGTGAGCACCTTGCCGGCATGCTGCACCAGTGCGCGCAGGATGTCGTATTCCTTGGGCGACAGCTTCACCTCCTGGCCGGCCAGCCGGACGATGCGCTTGACCAGGTCAACCGACAATTCTCCGGTCTGGAACACCGGTTTTTCGCCCTGCTGCTGCAGCCGGTGGCGCAAGGCTGTGCGGATGCGGGCGATGAGTTCGTTCATGCCAAAGGGTTTTGTGACGTAGTCGTCGGCACCGAGCTCCAGCGCCTTGACGATGCCGGCCTCGTCGGTGCGGCTCGACAGGATGATGACGGGCACCGTAAGCCCCTCGGCCCGCCAGGCGGCGAGCAAATCGTGGCCTGCCATGTCGGGCAGACCGAGGTCGAGCAGAATGAGGTCGGGCTTCTCGGCCCTGGCGATGACGAGAGCCGGCTTGGCCGCCGGAGCCTCGATGACGGTGTAGTCCTGCGTGCCGAGCCCGACGCGCAGGAGCTTGCGGATGGGCGGTTCGTCGTCGACGACGAGTATCTTCACGCCAGTGGTGCTCATGCCAAACCCTCGAGCCTCGATGCCTCCGGCGGCACCGGCATGGTGATGGTGAACACGGCGCCCGGCCGGTCCGTCCTGTTGGAGGCGACGATGGTGCCGCCCATGACCTCGACGAAGCCACGGCAGATCGACAGGCCGAGACCGGTGCCGGCGCGGACATGGTCGCCCTTGCGGACGCGATAGAACGTATCGAAGATCCGTTCCAGATCGGCCAGCGGAATGCCGGGGCCCTCGTCCATGATCTGAAGGGCCACGGAGCCATGGTCGGACCAGCCGCGAATGCGGATCAGTGAGCCTTCGGGCGCATATTTGGCGGCGTTGTCGAGCAGGTTGAACAGCACCTGTTCGAACAACACAGGGTCGACCTTGAGCATCGGCAGGTCGGTTGGCATGTCGACCTCGGTCTTGTGCCCTGCCGTGATCTTGGCGGCGCGGCGCAGCGCCGAGCCGACGATGTCGCCGGCATAATGCAGCGCGTAGTTGGGCTCCATCGCACCCGACTCGAGCTTGGTCATGTCGAGCAGGTTGGCGATGAAGCGGTTGAGCCGCTCGGACTCGTCGACGACGGTCGTTACCAGCTCCTCCCTGCCCTCCTCCGGCAGCGCGCCGCCGAATTCCCGCAACGTGCCCGCCGCCCCCATGATGCCGGCGAGCGGTGTCTTGAGATCATGCGAGATCGAAGTAAGCAGCGCCGATCGCAGCCGGTCGGCCTCGACGGCGAGCTTGGCGCGGTCGACATCGGCGACGAGCTGGATGCGCTCTATTGCGACGGCGGCCTGATCGGCCAGCGCGTCGAACAGGCGCTGCTGCTCGGGCGTCAGGATCGGACCCTGGCGGTCATTGTCGAGGCCGACGACGCCGACGGCCATGCGGCCGGTACGCAGTGGCAGATAGAGCCGCTTGGCGCCTGGCAACGTGTCCGCGCCGCGGCCGGCGGCGCGGTTGTGCTCCCAGGCCCATTTGGCGGCGGCAATGTCGGCATCGACAAGCGTATCATCGGGTGGATAGCCGGCCTTGACGGCGATGGTGCCATCTTCCGGCAGGAGCAGCACGACGCGGACTTTCAGCATCGAGGCGATCTGGAAGGCGGTGGCCCACAACACGTCGTCGAGCGTGCCGGTGCCGGCGAGCTTCTTGGCGAAGAGATAGAGGTCCTCGGTCATGCGCGCCCGCTCGCGCGCGGCGGCGGCCTGGCGCTGGACGCGGCCGGTGAGGTTGGAAGCAATGACCGCGACGATGAGGAAAAAGAGCAGCGCCACCACGCTTTCGGGATCGGCGATGGTCAGCGTGTAGAGCGGCGGCAGGAAGAAGAAGTTGTAGGCCAGGGCGCTGAGCACCGAGGCATAGAGTGCCGGCCACAGCCCGAGCGTGACCGCCGAGGTGAGCACCGCCATGAGGAAGACGAGCGCGATGGAACGCACATCGAGGAACTTGTCGAGCGCGAAGCCAACGGCCAGCGCACCTGTCAGATGAAGAGTGGCAAGGACATAGGGCCAAGGGTCGAGGCGGCGCCCCTGGGCTGCGGTCTTGATATTGCGGGCGGCAAGGGCGGCATCCTGCTCGGCGCCCGAGGTGACGTGGACCGAGATGTTGCCGGCCTGGCGGATCAAGTCATGAGTGACCGAGCCTTCCAACAACTCGCGCCAGCGTGATTTCGAGGGCCTGCCGACGACGATGTGGGTGAAGTTGTGGGTGCTGGCATGACGGACGATGTCTTCGGCGACCGACTGGCCGGGAATGGTGACGGCCTCGCCACCGAGCTGTTCGGCAAGCCGCATGGTGGCGGCCAGCCTGTCCTTGTCGGCGTCGCCGAGATTGGCCGAGCGCGAGGTCTCGACATGGAGGGCCGCCCATGGGCAACGCAACCGGTCGGCCTGGCGGCGGGCGAAGCGCACCAGTGAAGCACTTCGGGGATGCTCGTCGACGGCGACCAGCAGGCGGTCGCCAGCCGCCCACGGCCCCTCGATGGCATGGGCCTGCATGTGGGTGAGCAGCTGCTCGTCGACGCGCTGGGCAGTACGCCGCAAGGCCAGTTCGCGCAGCGCCGTCAGGTTGCCGGGCGAGAAATAGTTCTCGATGGCGCGCCGTGCCGTGGTCGGGACATAGACCTTGCCCTCGTGCAGACGCTTGATCAGGTCGTCGGGCGTCAGGTCGATGATCTCGACGTCGTCGGCACGGTCGATGATGAGGTCGGGCACGGTCTCGCGCACGGTGACGCGCGTGATCTGAGCGACGATGTCGTTGAGGCTCTCGACATGCTGGATGTTGAGAGTGGTGTAGACGTCGATGCCCTGCCCCAGCAGTTCCTGGACATCGAGGTAACGCTTGGGGTGGCGGCTGCCAGGCGCATTGGTGTGGGCGAGTTCATCGACCAGCACCAGCTTCGGCCGACGCGCGATGATGGCGTCGAGGTCCATTTCCTCGAGCGCGCGGCCCTTGTAGTCGACCGCCTTGCGCGGGACGATCTCGAAGCCCTCGACCAGCGCCTGGGTTTCGCGCCGACCGTGGGTCTCGACCACGCCGATGACGACATCGGTGCCATCGGCAAGCCGGGCGCGGCCCGACATCAGCATCTCATAGGTCTTGCCGACGCCCGGTGCTGCACCGAGGAAGATCTTGAGACGACCACGGCCTTCTCGCTGGGCTGTTTCGAGCAGCGCATCCGGCGAGGGCCTGGCCTCCTTGTCTCTGCTATCGTCTGGCATCTATGCCTGCATCGGTGGGTGCGCCGGAGTTCGCAGCATTGTTAGAACCCCGGCGTCTACTTGTCAGCGTGCAATCGCGGCGTCGAGCGCAAGGTTGAGCTTGAGCACATTGACCACAGGTTCGCCCATGAAGCCGAGCTCGCGGCCCTCAAGATGCTGGTCGACGAGGTTGCGGACGAAGTCCGGATCGGCGCCGCGCGCCTTGGCCACGCGTGCGACCTGGAAATAGGCCGCCTCGGGCGAGATGTGCGGGTCGAGGCCGCTGCCCGAGGTGGTGACCATCTCGATCGGCACGGGCGCGCCGGGATCGTTCTGCTTCAGCTTTTCAGCATCGGCTTTGATACGGTCGATGAGCTTGGCGCTGGTCGGGCCGAGGTTCGAGCCGGACGAAGCGGCGGCATTGTAGCCGTCGCCGGCAGCCGAGGGGCGGCCGTGGAAATACTGGTCACCTGTGAAGGCCTGGCCGATCAGCTCGGAGCCGATGACCTTGCCGTCCTTTTCTATCAGGCTGCCACTGGCCTGCCTGGGGAACAGCACCTGGGCGATGCCGGTCATGCCGAGCGGATAGGCAAGGCCGGTGATGACGGTTAGCGCTACGATCATGACGAGCGCGGGTCTCAATTGCTTCAACATGGAAGACGTCCTTATGCGAGGCCGATGGCGGTGATCGCCATGTCGATGGCCTTGATGCCGATGAAGGGCACGACGATGCCGCCGAGGCCGTAGATCAGCATGTTGCGGCGGAGCAGCGAGGCAGCACCGACGGCGCGGTATTTCACGCCGCGCAGCGACAGCGGGATGAGCGCCACGATGATCAGCGCGTTGAAGATGATGGCCGACAGGATGGCGCTTTGCGGGGTGGTGAGCCCCATGATGTTTAGCGCGCCGAGCTGCGGGTAGAAGGCCAGGAACATCGCCGGGATGATGGCGAAATACTTGGCGATGTCGTTGGCGATGGAGAAGGTGGTGAGCGCGCCGCGGGTCATCAGCAACTGCTTGCCGATCTCGACGATCTCGATGAGCTTGGTGGGGTCGCTGTCGAGGTCGACCATGTTGCCGGCCTCACGCGCTGCCACCGTGCCGGTGTTCATCGCCACGCCGACGTCGGCCTGGGCCAGTGCGGGGGCGTCGTTGGTGCCGTCGCCGCACATCGCAACCAGCTTGCCCTTGGCCTGCTCCTCGCGGATCAGCGCCAGCTTGTTTTCGGGCGTCGCCTGGGCGAGGAAATCGTCGACGCCGGCTTCGGCTGCGATGGCTGCCGCCGTCATCGGGTTGTCACCCGTGATCATGACGGTGCGGATGCCCATGCGGCGAAGCTCGGTGAAGCGCTCCTTGATGCCGCCCTTGACGATGTCCTTGAGGTAGATGACGCCGAGCAGGCGCGCATCACGCACGACAGCCAGCGGCGTGCCGCCGAGCTTGGCGATCTCGTCGGAGATCTGCTGGATGTTGCGCACGGCCTCGCTGTCGGCAGGCGTGCCCGAGGCGGAAGCCGCTATAGACTTCACATGGGCAAGCACCGAATCCACCGCGCCCTTGCGGATGGACGAGCCGTCGAAATCGACGCCGCTCATCCGGCTCTGGGCGGTGAAGGGCACGAAATGGGCGTGCAGCGAGCCCATGTCGCGGGCGCGGATGCCGTAACGCTCCTTGGCGAGCACGACGATGGAGCGTCCCTCCGGCGTTTCGTCGGCGAGCGAGGCGAGCTGGGCGGCGTCGGCCAGTTCCTGCTCGCTGACGCCCTTGACCGGACGGAACTCGGTGGCCTGCCGGTTGCCGAGCGTGATGGTGCCTGTCTTGTCGAGCAAAAGCGTGTCGACGTCGCCGGCGGCCTCGACGGCGCGGCCCGACATGGCGAGCACGTTGAAGCGGACGAGACGGTCCATGCCGGCGATGCCGATGGCCGAGAGCAACGCGCCGATGGTGGTGGGGATCAGCGTCACGAACAGCGCGACCAGCACGATGACCGGGATGTAGCCGCCGGCATAGGTGGCGAAGCTCGGGATCGTGGCGACGGCAAAGACGAAGATCAGCGTCATGCCGGCGAGCAGGATGTTGAGCGCGATCTCATTGGGCGTCTTCTGGCGCTCGGCGCCCTCGACCAGCGAGATCATGCGGTCGAGGAAGGTCGAGCCGGCAGCGGCGGTGATGCGCACGCGGACCCAGTCCGACAGCACCTGGGTGCCGCCGGTGACGGCCGAACGGTCGCCACCGGATTCACGGATGACAGGTGCGGATTCGCCCGTGATGGCGGCCTCGTTGACGGAGGCGACGCCTTCGATGACCTCGCCATCGGAGGGAATGATGTCACCGGCCTCGACGAGGACGACCTGACCGACCTTGAGGCTGGTGCCGGGAACCATCTTCCAGACGGTGCGGCTGTCGCCGTCCAGCAACTTGGCCTGGGTTTCGGTGCGCGCCTTGCGCAAAGAGTCGGCCTGGGCCTTGCCGCGGCCTTCGGCGACGGCTTCGGCGAAGTTGGCGAACAGCACGGTGAACCAGAGCCAGATGATGATCTGGAGCGAGAAGCCGAGGCCGCCGGCGCCGGTGGCGAGGTCCCTGACGAACAGGACCGTGGTCAGAGCCGAGACGACCGCGACGACGAACATGACCGGGTTCTTGGCCAGGCTGCGCGGGTCGAGCTTCCTGAAGGCATCGCCGATCGCCGGAAGGAGGATGCGGGTGTCGAGAAGGCCCGCTGGCTTATGGGTGCTCATTTTGAGACTCCGTATTTTTCTCTAGCGACCGCTTCAGAAAACCTGGCCGACGATCATGGCGAGGTGTTCGACGATCGGGCCGACGGCGAGCGCCGGGAAGAAGGTGAGGCCACCGACGATGAGGATGACACCCGCGAGCAGGCCGACGAACAGCGTGCTGTCGGTCGGGAAGGTGCCTGCGGAAGCGGGAACCGTCTTCTTGGTGACCAGCGAACCGGCAATGGCAAGTGCCGGGATGATGACCAGAAAGCGGCCCATCAGCATGGCGAGGCCAATGGTGATGTTGTACCAGGGCGTGTTGCCGGTGAGGCCGCCGAAGGCCGAGCCGTTGTTGGCAGCGCCCGAGGTGTAGGCATAGAGGATCTCGGAGAAGCCGTGCGGACCCGGAGTGCCGACTGACGCCACGGCGCTGGGGATCAGCACAGCGATAGCGGTGAAGCCGAGCATGGCGAGCGGCAGACACAGGATGGCGAGCACAGCCATCTTGACCTCCTTGGCCTCGATCTTCTTGCCGAGATATTCCGGCGTCCGGCCAACCATCAGGCCGGCAACGAAGATGGCGATGATGACGAACATCAGGATGCCGTAGAAGCCTGCGCCGACGCCGCCGACGATGACTTCGCCGAGCTCCATGTTGATGAGCGGGATCATGCCGCCAAGTGCCGTGAACGAGCCATGCATGGCGTTGACCGCGCCGCAGGAGGCAGCCGTGGTGACGACGGCGAAGAGCGACGACAAGACGATGCCGAAGCGGACTTCCTTGCCTTCCATGTTGCCGCCGTCGATGCCGAGGGCGTGGACGAGCGGATTACCGGCAGCCTCGGCCCAATAGGTGACGACGACGCCGGCCAGAAACAGGATGCCCATGGTGGCAAAGATCGCCCAGCCCTGGCGCTGGTTGCCAACCATGCGGCCGAAGACGTTGGTCAGCGCTGCACCAAGCGCGAAGATCGAGACCATCTGGATCAAATTGGAGATGGCGTCGGGGTTTTCGAACGGATGCGCCGAGTTGGCGTTGAAGAAGCCGCCGCCATTGGTGCCGAGCATCTTGATGGCGAGCTGCGAGGCGACAGGTCCGAGCGCGATGGTCTGCTGGGCACCTTCGACCGTGGTGGCGGTGACATAGGCGCCGGTCGTCTGCGGCACCCCGAGCCAGACATAAGCGAGCGTGAGTGCGATGCAGAGTGGCAGGAGCACGTAGAGCGTGGCCCTGACGAGATCGACCCAGAAATTGCCGATCGACTTGCCTGAGGCGCGGGCAAAGCCGCGGATCAGCGCCATGCCGATGGCGATGCCGGTGGCGGCGGAGACGAAGTTCTGAACTGTCAGGCCAGCCATCTGCACCAGATAGGACATGGTGCTTTCGCCGCCATAGTTCTGCCAGTTGGTGTTGGTGACGAAGCTGACGGCGGTGTTGAAGGACAGCTCAGGCGGGACAGCGGTCATACCGGCTGGATTGAACGGCAGGTCGCCCTGGATACGCTGCAACAGATACAGCAGCAGGAAGCCGGCGACGTTGAAGGCCAGCATGGCTGCGGCGTAGCCGGTCCAGTGCTGGTCCTCGCGCTCGCTGGTGCCGGCGAGGCCATAGAGCAGGCGCTCGACAGGGCCGAGAATGGGGGAGAGGAAGGTGCGCTCGCCGCTGAAGACGCGGTACATGTAGCCGCCGAGCGGCTTCACGAGCAAAACGATGACCCCGCAGAAGACGAGGATCTGTATCCAGCCATTGATTGTCATGACAAATGCTTTCCGAACATGCGCGGGACGGTCTTCAGAACCGTTCAGGGCGAATGAGCGCGTAGGTCAGGTAGGCGAGCAGGAACACGGTCACCGCGCCGCCGAGGATGTAGTCGAACAACATCGGACGCTCCTTCAGAGAATGTCGCAGGCTTTGACGTAGGCGAAGCACATGGCGAAGAAGACGACGCCTATGGCGAGTACGAAGATGTCCATCTCCGGGGTCCTTTCCTGAAATCGTCCCGGCAGGCCGGGCGTTAAGTCGATGCACGACACAACGACGCCAGCGGTGCGGGCGTCGTCGGCAGAACTGTCGATGTCAGGGAGAATCTGGGGCAGAACCGCATTAAGGTTCGAGAGCGCGGCGGAGCCAAAGAAATAGGAATTGCATAAAGAAAACGGCCCTCTGGCGGATGCCGGAGGGCCGTCTGGTCGTCAACTATGAGGTTGCCGCCTCAGGCGAGACGGCAACCGGTCAGGTCGGTTTCAGGCGAGGCCTTCGGCGCGCAGCGCCTTCTGGACGGCCGGGCGGGCAGCCACGGTGCCGATGTAGCGCTGGATGTTGGCGAAGGATGAGAGGTCGATGCCGACATGCTTGGCCCAGCCGAGGATCGTCCAGAGATAGGCATCAGCCGCGGTGAAGGCATCGCCCATCAGGTAGGCGCGGCCGTCGAGCTTGCCGTCGACATAAGCGAGGCGCCTGGCCAGCAGTTCGCGGTTGATTTCCTTGGTGGCGTCGGGCGTGTTGGGCTTGAAGAAGGCGCCGAAGACCTTGTGCAGCTCGGTGGCGACGAAGGCCAGCCACTGCTGGACGCGGTAGCGCGCCATGTCGCCGGCCTTGGGCATCAGGCCGCTCTCGGGCTTCTGGTCGGCGAGGTACTGCACCAGCACGGAGGATTCGGTCATCAGCTCGCCGTCGCCGAGAACCAGCGCCGGTACGTAGCCGTTGGGGTTGGTGGCGAGGAAATCCTGCTGGGTTTCGGTGGTCTTGGTCTTGCCGTCGACCTTGACGAGCTCGAGGTCGATGCCGACTTCGTTGGCAACGATGTGCGGAGCCAGCGAGCAGGCGCCGGGCATGTAGAAAAGCTTCATGTTTTAGAAAACTCCAGATGGTGGTCGGCCCTCCCCTCGCACGCGCGGGCAAGGCGGCCAAGCCACCATCCGGTGAACACTATGTTCGCCGCCGCGATGGGTCAGCGCAACGTTTGGTCAGACGGTGACGGTGCGGAGCCTGTCGGCGATCAACTGGGCAAGGCGCTCGGCAACCTCTTCCTTGGGCAAATCGGGCCATTCGTCGACGCCTGATTTGCTCACGATCTTCACCCGGTTGCGGTCGCCGCCCATGACGCCGCCCTCGTGGCTGACATCGTTGGCGACGATGAAGTCGGCGCCCTTCCTGGCGAGCTTGGCCTGCGCGTTCCTGAGCACGTCCTGGGTCTCGGCGGCGAAGCCGACGACAAGATACGGCCGCCTGGCGTGATGGCCGATGCCGGCAAGGATGTCGGGGTTCTCGACCATCTGCAGCGCCGGCGGCCCCTCGCCTGCCACCTTCTTGATCTTCTCGTCAGCGGAGGCTGCGGTGCGCCAATCGGCGACGGCGGCAACGAAGATGGCGGCATCGGCAGGCAACAGCTGCTCGACGGCGTCGCGCATCTCGCGCGCGCTCTCGACATGGACTGTCTTGACCCCGGCGGGATCGGGAATGGTGACCGGGCCGGAGACGAGGCGGACATCGGCGCCGAGCCTGGCGAGCGAGGCGGCAAGCGCGTGCCCCTGCTTGCCTGACGAGCGGTTGGCTATGTAGCGCACGGGGTCGATGGGCTCGTGCGTCGGACCCGAGGTGATGATGATCTTGCGGCCGGACAAGGGCTTCGGCCTGATATCGAGCAATTCCTCAATGGCGCCGACGATCTGCAGCGGTTCGGCCATGCGGCCCTCGCCTGCTTCGTTGCTCTCGGCCATCTCGCCCTTCATCGGGCCGATGAAATGGATGCCGTCCTTTTCCAGCGTGGCGCGGTTGCGGCGGGTCGCCGGGTTCGACCACATGCGCGGGTTCATGGCCGGCGCAAACAGCACCTTCTTATCGGTGGCGAGCAGCACGGCGGAGGCGAGGTCGGAGGCGTGGCCGTTGGCGAGCTTTGCCATCAGATCGGCGGTGGCGGGGGCGACGACGATCAGGTCCGCCTCGCGCGCCAGCCTGATGTGGCCGACATCCTGCTCGTCCTGGCGGTCGAAGAGATTGGTGAAGACGTGGTCGGCGGTGAGCGCGCCGACCGACAAAGGCGTGATGAATTGCTGGGCGGCAGACGTCATGACCGCCCGGACCGAAGCGCCGCGCTCGCGCAGCCTGCGGATCAGGTCGAGCGACTTGTAGGCCGCGATGCCGCCGCCGATGATGAGCAGGATGCGCTTGCCGGAAAGGAACATGCTTGGCCCTCAGGCCGGCTTCAGCGCCGGCTCGATGTCGGTATGGATGAAATCGTCGCCCTTGAAAAGCAGCGGGAGCTTGCGCGTCTTGGCGAGCGCGTAGGCGAAGCAGTCGCCAAAGTTGAGATTGGCCGTGTGACCCGAGCCCCGTCCGAAGCGGCGATGGGCGGCTACGGAAGCGTCGGCAAGATCGCGGTCTAAGGCGACGACATCAAATTTCAGCGCCTGGGCAAGCCGCTGCAGGCGGTCCAGTCCGCCCGGTCCAAGCCTGTTCGACACGACGATGCCTGTTTCGGCCCATGTCGGCGCGCACACCAGAACTGGTGAGCCATACATGACCCGCGCCAAGTCTTCGGCCTCGGGCTCGGCTGCGAGGAACGCCAACAATGCCGAGGTGTCGACCACGATCATCGAGGATCGGCCTCGTAGAGATAGTCCCAGACCTCGTCCTGCGCCCTCCTGGAATCTATAGGCGCCGCAGGCTTGCGGGACAGGCTCATGATGTCGTCGAAGGAGACGTTGAGCAGGCGGCGGTTGCCGTTCCTGACATCGCGGGTGATGACGTCGCGAGCCTCCTGCTCCATCGACACGCCGCGCGCGGCGGCGCGGGTGCGCAGCTCCTGCTTCACGTCATCATCGAGGTTGCGGATGGTCAGCGTGCCCATGGCATGGCTCCTATCTCCTTGCAAAGATAGCGCCGACAGCCAATGCATTCAATGACAGCATTGCTAGCAATGCTGTCATTCAGGTCAAAGCAGCTTCCAGGCGATGTAGACCAGCGTCAGCGCCATGACCCAGAGTGCGATCCGGCCCGAGCGAGTGTGGCGAGCCTCGGCCTTGCCGATGGCACGCGCTGTCGCCTCGTCGAAGCGCAGGCCATTTTCGGCCATGGCGTCGATCTCGCGCGACAGGCGCTCGGCGCGGGCGGAGAGATCGGGGGCCTGGCGAGCGAGCGACAACAAGGCGCCGACGCCGTCGCGAGCGTCGATCAGGAGACCGCGCGGGCCGAGATTGCCTGCGATCCAGTTGCCAACCACCGGCTCGGCCGTCTTCCACATGTTGAAGGCCGGGTCGAGCGTGCGGGCGACGCCTTCGACCACGACCATGGTCTTCTGCAGCAGCACCAGCTCTGGCCGCGTCTGCATGTCGAAAAGTTCGGTGACCTCGAACAGCAAGGTCAGCAGCTTGGCCATCGAGATGGTTTCGGCCGGCTGGCCGTGGATCGGCTCGCCGATGGCACGGATGGCCTGGGCGAAGGCCGCGACATTGTGGTGGCGCGGCACATAGCCGGCCTCGAAATGCACTTCGGCGACGCGCATATAGTTGCGGGTGATGAAGCCGTAGAGGATTTCGGCAAGGAAGCGCTGCTCCTTCTTGCCGAGACGGCCGGAGATGCCGAGATCAACCGCGACAATGTCGCCATTGGCATCGACGAACATGTTGCCCGGATGCATGTCGGCATGGAAGAAGCCGTCGCGCAGCGTATGTCTGAGGAACGACTGGACCAGCGTTGCGGCGATCGCCTTGAGATCGTAGCCGCCGGCACGCAGCCCTTCGATATCATTGAGCTTGACGCCGTCGATCCACTCCATTGTGAGCACGTCGCGACCGGTGCGCTCCCAGTCGACCTCCGGCACGCGGAAACCCGGATCGTCCTTGGTGTTTTCACCGAGCTCGGAATAGGCGGCCGCCTCGAGACGGAAATCCATCTCGATCTTGGTGGTCTGGGCCATCGTCTCGGTGATCTCGACCGGACGCAGCCGGCGGCTCGACGGGACGAAGCGTTCCTGCAGCCGCGCTGCGAGGAAGTAGCTTTCGAGATCCTGGAAGAAGCGGCGGCGCACACCGGGGCGGATGACCTTGACGGCGACCTTGCGGGAGCCGTTCGGGGTGGCGACCTCGGCAGGGTGAACCTGGGCGATCGAAGCGGCGGCAACCGGGGCGTCGATGCTGGTGTAGAGATCGGAAACCTTGCGGCCGAGCGAGCCTTCGATGGCCTCGACCGCTTCCGCCATCGGGAAGGTCGCCATGCTGTCCTGCAGCAGCGCCAGGTCGAGGGCGATCTGGTCGCCGACGACGTCGGGGCGGGTCGCCAGGAACTGGCCGAGCTTGACATAGGACGGCCCGAGCCGGGCAACGGCATTGGCCAGCCGGTCACTGCGGACGCTTTTGCGGGCCCGGCGGCGGGTGAGCAGCCTGGCCACACGCCAGCCGAATTTCGGCAGGCCCGACAACTGGTCGCCCGGCAGAGCCGCAACCACGCCCTCACGCACCAAAACCCAGCCCGCCCGCGCGAGCCGGAAAGACGCCCCGATACTGCTCATCGCGCGCCGTCCGTCAAAGCTTCCAGCCCGAGTGGAGGGCCGCGATGCCGCCGGAATAGTTGCGGAAGGTGACGCGGTCGAAACCGGCATTGGTCATCATTGCCGCGAAGTTCTGCTGGTTGGGGAACTTGCGGATCGATTCGACGAGATAGGCATAAGGCTCGCCGTCGCCCGTCACGGCCTGGCCGATGCGCGGAATGGCGTTGAACGACCAGGCTTCGTAGACCTTGTCGAGCAGCGGCATGTCGACCTCGGAGAATTCGAGGACCATGATGCGGCCGCCGGGCTTGAGCACGCGATAGGCTTCCGAGAGCGCGACGTCGATGCGCGGCACGTTGCGGATGCCGAAGGCCACGGTGTAGGCGTCGAAGGTCTCGTCGGCGAAGGGCAGTTCCTCGGCATTGGCCTCGACGAAATCGGTCTTCTGCGCCAGACCGCGCTTTTCGGCGCGCTCGCGCCCCACGGCCAGCATCGAACCGTTGATGTCGAGCACGGTCGCATGGGCGTTGTCGTGCGAAGCCTCGACGATGCGGAAGGCGATGTCGCCGGTGCCGCCGGCGACATCGAGCACCTTCCAGCCTGCGCGGCGCGGCGGATTGAGCCAGGCAACCATGCCGTCCTTCCAGACGCGGTGCATGCCGGCGGACATCAGGTCGTTCATCACGTCATAGCGGTTGGCGACCTTGTGGAAGACCTCGTTGACCAGGCCTTGCTTCTCACTCTCGCCGACATTGCGGAAACCATACGAAGTTTCCATGCCGCCGGCGGCGGTCGTCCGTTGTTCTGACATTTTCTTGTCCAATCAAATCCGGCGGGACCATAGCCGATCACACCAGCCGGCGCTATTGTCTGAGGCGCGGTTTTCAGCCGCGCCCGCGCCGACATGACGAGGAAGACCATATGCCTTTGAAAGCCGAGCTGCACTGTCACATAGAAGGTGCGGCGGCGCCTGAACTGGTGATCCGCCAGGCGCAGAAATACGACAAGGACCCCACGCCGTTCATCCAGAACGGGTCTTTCGTCTGGAACGACTTCACCTCGTTCCTGGCAGCCTATGACTTTGCCGCCGACCTTTTCCGCACTGAAGAGGACTATGCGCGGCTGTCGGAACATTATCTCACCAGCCTTGCCCGCGACGGGGCGATCTACTCCGAGGTGTTCACCTCTCCCGACCACGCCATCAAGGCGGGCCTGTCGCCCAAGGCCTATACCGACGCGCTCGGCGAAGGCATGGAGCGGGCCAGGGCCAAGACCGGCATCGAAGGCCGCATGATCGTCACGGGCGTGCGCCATGTCGGTGTCGAATCGATCGAGGCGGCGGCGCGTTTCGCGGCCAAGTGCAACCATCCGCTGGTGACCGGCTTCGGTGTTGCCGGCGACGAGCGCATGGGCGACTTCGAGGATTATGTGCGCGCCTTCGAGATCGCCCGCGAGGCGGGCCTGGGCATCACCATCCATGCCGGCGAACTGCTGGGCTGGGAAAGTGTTGCGGCCGCACTCGACCATATCCGCCCGTCGCGCATCGGCCATGGCGTGCGCGCCATCGAGAACCCCGACCTGGTCAAACGCATCGCCGACGAAGGCATCGTGCTGGAGATCTGCCCGGGGTCGAACATCGCGCTGAAGGTGTTCGACAGTTTTGGCGAGCACCCGTTCCGCAAGCTGCGCGAGGCCGGCTGCAAGGTGACGTTGAACTCCGACGATCCGCCCTATTTCTGGACCAGCCTGAAGCGCGAATATGACATCGCGACAGAGCATTTCGGCATGGACGAGAAGGCGCTGATGGCAACGACGCGTACGGCTGTCGAGGCGGCCTTTGTCGACCGGAAGACGAAAACGGCGCTGCTGGCCCGGCTGGACGGCTACAAACGCTGATTTCAGCCGACAAAACTGTGGTTCAAGGCTGGCGCGTCATTGGTCGACGGCGCGCCAGTAGATAGAATGGCGCCAATTTTCCGAGTTCCAGGAGCGTAAGCCATGACCGTAACCGTCGTCGATCATCCGCTTGTCCAGCACAAGCTGACCATCATGCGCGACAAGGAAACCTCGACGGCCGGCTTCCGGCGCCTGCTGCGCGAGATCTCGCTGTTGCTGGGCTACGAGGTGACACGCGACCTCGAGCTGACCACCAAGTCGATCGAGACGCCGATCGAGACCATGGAAGCGCCGACGCTCGAAGGCAAGAAGCTGGTGTTCGCCTCGGTGCTGCGCGCCGGCAACGGCCTGCTTGAAGGCCTGCTCGACCTGGTGCCGGCGGCGCGCGTCGCCCATGTCGGCCTCTATCGCGACCACGAGACGCTGGAAGCGGTCGAGTATTTCTTCAAGGCGCCGAGCGACCTCGCCGATCGCCTGGTCATCGTCGTCGACCCGATGCTGGCAACTGCCAATTCGGCGATCGCAGCCATCGACAAGCTCAAGGGCCGTGGCGCCACCAACCTACGCTTCCTGTGCCTGCTCGCCTCGCCCGAGGGCATCGAGCGCTTCACCAAGGCGCATCCCGACGTACCTGTGTTTACCGCCTCGATCGACCGCGCGCTGAACGAGAAGGGCTACATCGTGCCCGGTCTCGGCGACGCCGGCGACCGCATGTACGGCACCAAATAGGCGGTTAACCCCGGGTTTACCGCAATCGGCATTCGGCCCCGGCCGTTAAAGCCGCGAACACCATGAGCCGGCTAGCGTGACGCCTGGAACAAGAGGCGTCACATGCTGCGTAAAGTCATCATCTTCGGCGTATTTGCCACGGCTTCGGCGTCGCTGCCATCGCTTTACGAAAAGCACGGTGGCACGGTGCAGACGCTGCTCGGGACGAGTGCAAGCAGCACTGCGCCCGACGCCAGGCCGATCGAGGTGAGTGCAGCCACCGCCCCTGCCGCTGGTCGCCGGGTGGTGATCGACCAGGACATGCGCGGCCACTTCACCGCGACCTTCAAGCTGAACGGCCGCTCCGTCGACGCCATGGTAGACACCGGGGCGACGCTGGTTGCCATGAACCTTTCGACCGCGCGCCGGGCCGGCGTGAATGTCGCGCCAGGCGACTTCACCCAAGAGGTCAACACCGCCAACGGCGCGGCCAAGGCAGCAGTGGCGCGGATCGGGCGGATGGAGATCGGCCGGATCACCGTCGAGGACGTGCCGGTTGTCGTGCTCGAAGACAAGGCGCTGTCAGGCACGCTGATCGGCATGAGCTTCCTGTCGCGACTGAAGAAGTACCAGGTCGAGAACGGCGCGCTGCTCCTGGTGCAGTGAGTCTCAGTTGCCCTGGGCCAGATCCCCGGCCCTGAAATGCCCCGGCGGCTGGCCGATGACGCGCTTGAAGGCACGGCTGAAGGCCGCCTCGGAATCATAACCCAGCCGCGAGGCGACGACCGAAATCCTCAGGCGGTCGCGGACGAGCCACTGCCTCGCCTGATGCATCCTGACCTGGGTGACGTAGCGCGCCGGCGTTTCGCCGACGATTGACGCAAAGCGATCGGCAAAGCCCGAGCGCGACGCGCCCATCATGCGGGCCAGCGCCTCGACCGTCCAGTCGCGGCTCGGCTCGAGATGGATGGCAGCCAGCACCCTGCCTATCTTGGGATCTCGGATGGCAGCGATCCAGCCGCTCGCATCGCCGCAGCCGCGCTCGACCCAGCCGCGGATGATGACGGCGGCAATCACATCGGCCAGACGCGCGACGATGCCGCCGGAGCCGACACGCTCGAGCCTGACCTCGCGCGCCATGGTTTCGAGCAGATGGGTGATGCCGGGATCGTGGGCCTCGAGCTCGGTGGTGCGCATGACGTCGGGCATCATGCCGAGCAGCGGATGGAGGCCGTCGAGGTTGAAATACATGCTGCCGCAGAAAAGCAGCGTGCCCGGCTGGCAACCCTCACTCGACAGACAGAAGACCTTTTCGCAGATCTGCTTGATCTCGTAGCCGTTGATCGGCGACGACTTGGCGCCCGGCTCGCTGGCCAGCGCGTGGGCAACGCCGCGCGGCAAAAGCACCGCGTCGCCGCAGCGAAGCTCCACCCACTCGCCTGATGGCTGGCGCAGCCAGCACGCCTTCTGGCCAACGAAGTAGAATCGCGCCGTGGCCTGGGCCGGAAACTCGATGTTCCACGGCTCCTTCAGCTCCCAACGGCCGTACTCGACACCTTCGAGGCGCAGGCCCCTGAGGATGTCGGTCAGCGGGTCGCCGACAAGTTTGGACGAATGATCATTCATGCTGGCGTTTCTAGCATGGAAACGCCAATTCGCCAGCCCCATGTTGCACCGCACCGCAATCGGAGAGCCATCATGAACGATATCGCGACCGCAACATTGGACGGTATCCCGCTCCAGCAATCAAAACCCGAGGAGCGCGCCGAACCCCTGTGGGGCGCCGTCGTATCGCTGTCGCTTGGCGTGTTCGGCCTGGTAACGGCCGAGTTTCTTCCGGCAAGCCTTTTGACGCCGCTGGCACAGGACCTCGGGATCAGCGAAGGCACTGCGGGCCAGGCAGTGACGGCGACCGCAGTCGTCGCGGCAATCGCAGCACCAACCATGGCGATAGCGACGCGGAAGATCGACCGGCGGCACGTGATGGTCGGACTGTCGCTGCTGCTTGTCGTGTCGAGCCTGCTCGCGGCCGTGGCCTGGTCCCTGCCGTCGCTTTTGTTTGCCCGTCTGCTGCTCGGCATCGCGCTCGGCGGCTTCTGGTCGATGTCGGCGGCGATCGCCATGCGGCTCGTGCCCAGCCATGTCTTGCCGCGCGCCATGTCGATCATCCTGACCGGCGTGTCGGTGGCCACCGTCTGCGCCGCCCCCGTGGGGGCCTATGTCGGTGACGTCTGGGGCTGGCGCAGCGCCTTCATCCTTGCGGCGGGCGTCGGTGTGGTCACGTTGATCGTGCAGTTCGCCACTCTGCCCAAGCTGCCGCCGGTTGGCATCGCCAGCTTCGGCGCCCTGTTCGACGTCTCGAAGAACCCGATGATCCGGGTCGGCCTGCTGCTGGTGATCCTGACCGCATCGGGCCATTTCGCCGGCTTCACCTACTTCCGCGCCTTCCTCGAGCAGGTGCCTGCGCTCGGCATCGAAACCATCTCCCTGGTGCTGTTGGCGTTCGGCATCGGCGGCTTCTTCGGCAACCTCGCCGGCGGCTTCCTCGCCGAGCGCAGCCTGAGGTCGGCCGTGACCTTGGCTCCCCTTTTGATGGCCGTCTCGGCGCTGGCGCTCCTGCTTGCCGGGTCGTCCGCCGGAGTGGCAACCGTAGCCATCGCCGCATGGGGCTTCGCCTTCGGCGCGGTGCCTGTCGGCGTGCAGACCTGGATGGTGCGGGCAGCACCCGAGCAGGCGGAAAGCGCCGGCGGCCTGATGGTCGCGACCTTCCAGGTGGCGATCGCGCTGGGTGCGGTGTTCGGCGGCGTGCTGGTGGACAATGCCGGCGTCAACAGCGCCTTCATCTACAGCGGGGCAGCGACGCTGCTGGCGGCACTTGCGGTGGCCTGCTTCGGCCGCAAGCACGCCCGCTGATTGAAGCGAACCGTTGCGCCGCGTATCTGGTCTTCTTGGCCGCAATTCCGGGCGGAAAACCGCCTCACACTGTTCCTGGAATTGCTCTAGCTGAGCGGCGCAACACGTCGGGCGATGACCTCTGCGGTTGCCGGCTTTGCCTCGGCCACCGTGTAGGCCGACAGTACAGAAGCGGCAGCAACTTCAGCCGCAAGCGGGCTGCGCGCATGGATGACAGCCAGGGCATCGCCCGTCCGCACCTCGGCTCCGACCGGCAGCAGGCCGGTGATGCCGACGGCATGGTCGACCTTGTCCTCGGGACGGGTACGGCCGCCACCAAGAGCGACGACAGCGAGGCCGATGTCGCGGGTGGCGATGTCGCTGACATAGCCGGACTGTTTTGCCTTCACCGCAACCTCGACATCCGCTTTCGGCAGATACTTTTCCGGGTCGGCGACGAAGTCGGCGGGACCGCCCAGTATGGCAACCATGCGGCCAAAGATGTCGGCAGCCGTGCCGTCCTCAAGTGCGATTCGCGCACGCTGAAGCCCGTCGCGCTGCGAACCGACGCGGCCAGCGGACAACAGCATCTCGGCCGCGAGCGCCAGCGTCACCTCCTCCAGGCGCGGATCGCGGAAGCGGCCGGTGAGGAAATCGACCGCGTTCTGGACCTCGACGGCATTGCCGGCGGTGGAAGCCAGCGGCTGGTTCATGTCCGTGATCAGCGCCGTCGTCTTCAGGCCGGCGCCATTGGCGACCTCGACCAGACTGGTGGCAAGGGCCGTGGCATCGCGCGCGCTTTCCATGAAGGCACCGTTGCCGATCTTGACGTCGAGCACCAGCGAGCCGAGGCCGGCGGCGAGCTTCTTGGACAGGATCGAGGCGGTGATGAGCGGCACCGATTCCACGGTCGCGGTGACGTCGCGCACGCCATAGAAGCGCTTGTCGGCAGGCGCGAGGTCCGAGGTCTGGCCAATGATGGCGCAGCCAGCCTCGCGCACGGTGCGGCGGAACAGGGTAAGGTCGGGCTGGCTTACATAACCCGGGATCGAATCCATCTTGTCGAGCGTGCCGCCGGTGTGGCCGAGGCCACGGCCGGAGATCATCGGCACGTAGGCGCCACAGGCAGCAACGATGGGCGCCAGCATCAGCGAGACATTGTCGCCGACGCCGCCGGTGGAATGCTTGTCTGTCGCAGGGCCCGGCAGGTCGGACCAATCGAGCACGTCACCGGAATCGCGCATGGAGGTGGTCAGGGCAACAGCTTCGTCGCGGCCCATGCCGTTGAAGAAGACAGCCATGCCGAAGGCAGCGATCTGGCCTTCGGAGACGGTGCCGGAAGTGATGCCTTGAACGAAGGCCGCGATCTCTTGGGCGGACAGCGCCTTGCCGTCGCGTTTGCGGCGGATGATTTCCTGCGGGAGCATCAGAAGGCGCCTGCTGTGCTTGAGGGCTGGCGCTCGACGTCGCCCCCCTCCGGCCTACCGGCAGGCCAGAGGGGGGCGCGAAGGAACGCAAAGCTATCCATGCGCGCCACCCTGCCTTCACGCATCGAACGAGCCCTGTTCAAACGCCTTGCGCAACACCGAAGCCAGGCGCGCGCCGCCGATCGGTGCCATGTCCTTGGTCTCGCGATGCGACAGTTCGGCGCCGGTCATGCCGGCGGCGAGATTGGTGATGACCGAGCAGGCCAGCACCTTGAGGCCAAGGAAGCGGGCGATGATCGCCTCCGGCACGGTCGACATGCCCACAGCATTGGCTCCGAACATGCGCGCCATGCGGATTTCGGCCGGCGTCTCGAAGGACGGGCCGGAGAACCACATGTAGACGCCCTTGTGCAACTCGATGCCGGCGTCGACAGCGGCAGCCTCGAAGGCACGGCGCAGGCCCGCGTCGTAGGCCTCTGTCATGCCGACGAAACGGCGATCGGTCGGCTCGCCGAACAGCGGGTTGGTGCCGGCAAAGTTGATGTGGTCCTCGATCAGCATGATCGAGCCTGGCAGCATTTCCGGATCGACGGAGCCGGCGGCGTTGGTGAGCAGCAGCTTGCTGACGCCGATGCCGGCGAGCGTCTCGATTGCCGGGCGCATCACGGAGGCGTCGCCATGTTCGTAGAAGTGGGCGCGGCCAGCCATCATGATGATGGGGCGGCCGCCGAACAGGCCGGCGACGATCTCGCCCGCGTGGCCCGTCACACCGCTGCGCGGAAAGCCAGGCAGGTCGGCATAAGGAATGCGGACGGCGTTCTCGACCTCGTCGACAAGCGTGCCGAGGCCGGAGCCGAGCACGAGCGCGGTCGACGGCGCGAGCCCGCCGAGGCTTTCGACCAGACGATCGACGGCTTCCTTCATTTCAGCACCTCGGCCTCGAAACCCAGCGGGAAGATGTCCTTCAGCAGGACGGTCTCGACGACGCCGTTGTTGTCGCAAAGATGCAGCGGCGTGTCGGGGCCGGCGAATTCGGCGAGGCGCTGGCGGCATCCGCCGCAGGGCGTGCACTTGGCCTTCTTCTCGGCGATGACGGCGATCTCGGTGATATTGCCGCCGCCGGCCATGACGTAGTGACCGAGCGCCGTCGTCTCGGCGCACCAGCCCTCGGGGTAGGAGATCACCTCGATGTTGGCGCCGGTGAAGACACGGCCGTCATCGCAGCGGATCGCAGCCCCCACAGGGAATTTCGAATAGGGCGCGTAGGCCTTGGCCATAGCGGTCTGGGCCGCCTGAAAAAGATCATGAGACATATGACGCCTTGTCTTGCTCTAGATACTTGAATTACCGACCCGAGGCGTCGGCTCCCCATGCCGGACTGTCGAGCAGCGCTCGGCACGAGGCGATAACATTCTCGACGTTTTCCTTGCTCAGCACGTGCGTACGCGTGATCTCATCGGCGAGGTACATGAAAAGCATTTTTCTTTCGCCATCGACATCATCAACAATGCTCAAAGAGGCAAACTCCTTGCCCTTAACGTCCGCAAGTTCTTCGGTTGCCACAAATTGATAGCCGTACGTCTTTGCGATCGACCGGATGATTTGTGTCAGCACAACGATCTCCCAACGTATGAAGGTGAACGGCGGACGTCACACAGGGTTCGCTCACCGCTCCTTCACGTAAGGCACGCCGCCGGCGCGCGGCGGGATGGCCTTGCCGATGAAGCCGGCGAGCAGGATGACAGTGAGAACGTAAGGCAACGCCTGCATGAACTGCACGGGCACCTTGCCGATGACCGGCAGCGGCGTGCCCTGCAGGCGGATCGACAGCGCGTCGAGGAAGCCGAACAGCAGGCAGGCAAACATCGCCGGCACCGGCTTCCACTTGGCGAAGATGAGAGCGGCGAGCGCGATGTAGCCACGACCGGCGGTCATGTCCTTGACGAAACCGGCATTCTGGGCGAGCGCCATGTAGGAGCCGGCGAGACCGGTGAGGATGCCGGTGCAGATGACGGCACGGTAGCGCAGCCAGGCGACCGAGATGCCGGCCGTGTCGACCGCAGCCGGGTTTTCGCCGACGGCGCGCAGGCGCAGGCCGAAGCGCGTGCGAAACAGCACCCACCAGGTGAAGGGCACGGCGAGGAAGGCTACGTAGGTGAGCAGCGAATGCCCCGACAGCAGGCCCGAATAGATCTGGCCGATGACGGGCACGTCGCGGAGCGCGTCGGCGCCCGGCAGGTCGATGGCGCCAAAGCGCGCCTCCGGCTCGAGCGAGGGGGTGCGGCCGCCCTGCTGGAACCAGGCCTGGCCGAGGATGATGGTGGAGCCGGCGGCGATGAAGTTGATCGCCACGCCCGACACGATCTGATTGCCGCGATGGGTGATCGAGGCGAAGCCATGGACCAGCGACATGCCGATGGAGACGAGAACCGCGACCGAAAGGCCGATCCAGGCGGAATCGTAGACGGCGGCGGCGGCAGCGCCGGCAAATGCGCCGGCGAGCATCTTGCCCTCGAGACCGATGTCGAAGACGCCGGCGCGTTCGGAATAGAGGCCGGCCAGGCAGGCGAGCAGCAGCGGAACCGACAGGCGAACCGTCGAGTTCAGGACATTGATGAGCGTGTCAATGAATTCCATGTCAGGCACGCTCCCCTTTCGCGGCGGCAATGCCGACAGATCTCGGACTGAAGCTGGCGAAGATGCCCTGGATGGCCGGGCGGAACATGTGTTCGAGCGCGCCGGCAAAGAGGATGACCAGGCCCTGGATGATGACGATCATGTCGCGGCTGATATTGGGCATCTCGAAGGAGAGTTCGGCGCCGCCCTGGTAGAGCATGCCGAACAGGATGGCGGCGGGCACGATGCCGGCCGGATGCGAGCGGCCCATCAGCGCTACCGCGATGCCAACGAAGCCAGCGCCGCTGACGAAGTCGAGCGGCACGTTGTGCTGGTCGCCGAGGATGGGGTTGAGCGCCATCATGCCGGCGAGAGCGCCCGAGATCAGCATGGTGATGATGGTGATGCGGGAAGCAGAGATGCCGGCATAACGCGCCGCCTTCGGGCTGAAGCCCATGGTGCGGATCTCATAGCCGAGCTTGGTGCGCCAGATCAGCACCCAGACCAGGAAGGCCATGACCAGCGCCAGCAGGAACGAGATGTTGAGCGGCGCTGACGGGCGGACCTTGAGGCCGAATTCGGCCAGCAGCCAGCCGAGCTTGGGCAGTTGCGCGCCCTCGAGGAACTGGCGGGTCTGTGGCGCCATGGCGCCGACCGGCTTCAGCACGTTGACCAGCATGTAGACCATCACGCTAGCCGCGATGAAGTTGAACATGATGGTGGTGATGACGATGTGCGAGCCGCGCTTGGCCTGCAGGTAGGCCGGGATCAGCGCCCAGAGCGCGCCGACAAGGGCCGAGGCGACGATCGCCAGCGGGAAGGTCAGCCACCACGGCAGCACGCTGTCGAAGGAAAGGGCGACGATGGCGATGCCGAGACCCGCGATATAGGCCTGGCCCTCGCCGCCGATGTTGAACAGGCCGCAATGGAAGGCGACGGCAACGGCAAGTCCGGTGAAGATGAAGTTGGTGGCGTAATAGAGCGTATAGGCGAGCCCCTGGCCGCTGCCGAAGGCGCCATCGACGAGGATGACGGCGGCGCGGAAGGGATTTTCACCGACGAGCAGCACCACGAGGCCGGCAACGATGAAGGCGACCAGCAGGTTGATCAGCGGGATGAGCCCGTAGTCGGCCCAGGCCGGAAGTTTTGCGTAAGGCGTGCTCATTCGGCGGCCTCCTTGTGTTCGACGCCTGCCATGAGAAGCCCCAGTTCGCCTTCGCTCGTGTCAGGCCCGCGCTCGCCGACGACGCGGCCGGCAAACATCACCAGGATGCGGTCTGAGAGCGACCGAATCTCGTCGAGCTCGACCGAAACAAGAAGCACGGCCTTGCCCTGGTCGCGCATGGCGATCAGGCGCTTGTGAATGAATTCGATGGCGCCGACATCGACGCCGCGCGTCGGCTGGCCGACGACGAGCACGCCAGGATCCTGCTCGATCTCGCGCGCAAGCACGATCTTCTGCTGGTTGCCGCCGGAAAAGTTGGCCGTCTTGAGGCGCGTGTTGGCGGGACGGATGTCGTATTTCTCGATCTTTTCCTGCGCGTCCTTCTGGATGGCGTCGAGGTTGAGGAACGGCCCCTTCAGATATTGCGGCTTGTCGTGATAGCCGAGGATCGAGTTCTCGCTTTCCTCGAACGCGAGAACCAGGCCGACATGGTGGCGGTCCTCAGGCACATGGGCGAGACCTCGGTCGCGCAGCTCGGCCGGGTCGGCATTGCCGGTCACGTCGATCGGCCTGTTGTCGAGAAGCACGGTGCCCGACACCGCCTTGCGGATGCCCGAGATCGCCTCCATCAGCTCCGACTGGCCATTGCCGGCGACGCCCGCGATGCCGACGATCTCGCCGGCGCGGACGTCGAAGGAGACGTCGTCGACCATGGTGACGCCGCGCGAATCCTTGACGGTCAGGTTCTTGACCAGGAGCTTGACGTCGCCGGGATTGGCCTCACCCTTCTCGACGCGCAAGAGCACACGACGGCCGACCATCAGCTCGGCCAGCTCTTCAACTGTGGTCTCGCTGGTCTTGCGGGTGGCAACCATGGTGCCCTGGCGCATGACCGAGACATTGTCAGTGATGGCCATGATCTCGCGCAGCTTGTGCGTGATCAGCACCACCGTCTTGCCCTGGTCCTTGAGCTGCCTGAGGATGCGGAACAGGTGGTCGGCTTCGGCCGGGGTGAGCACGCCGGTGGGCTCGTCGAGGATCAGGATTTCGGCGCCGCGATAGAGCGCCTTGAGGATTTCGACACGCTGCTGCAGGCCGACGGGCAGCTCCTCGATGATCGCGTCCGGGTTGACCTCGAGGCCGTATTCCTGCTCCAGCCGGCGCAGCTCGGAGCGTGCCTTCGAGATCGATTTGTTGAGCAGGGCCTCGCCTTCGGCGCCGAGGATGACGTTTTCCAGCACCGAGAAATTCTCGACCAGCATGAAGTGCTGGTGAACCATGCCGATGCCGGCGGCGATGGCGTCGTTCGGGGTCTTGATCGAGGCCGTCTTGCCGTTGACGCGGATCTCGCCGCTGTCGGCCTGGTAGAAGCCGTAGAGGATCGACATCAGCGTCGACTTGCCGGCACCGTTTTCGCCGATGATGCCATGGATGGTGCCGCGTGGAACCTCCAGGGCGATGTCACGGTTGGCGCGCACCACGCCGAAACTCTTGTTGATGCCGATCAGCTCGATAGCAGCTTCCGCCATACGACCGTCCCACTCACGTTCTTATGTTCTTGTTATAGCTTGTCGGAAGAGCTAGCACGCCCATCCTGCCCTGCCAATCGGCTCGCTTTTGCGCCCTCGACAAACGAACGACGGGTGCTCAATTTCGAGCAGTTGCCGTTTGCTGCGGACCGAAAAGGAAAGACCATGACCACACCCGAGGACCGGCTGACGACGCTCGAAATCCGCAATGCGGAGCAGGAGCACCTGATCGAGGAGCTTTCCGGCCAGATCGCCCAGCAATGGACCGTGATCGACCGGATGCAGAAGAAGCTCGACGCGCTGGCAGAGCGCTTCCTCGCGCTCGAGGAAAGCTCCGCGCCGGAAACGCCGGTGACCAAGCCTCCCCACTGGTAGAACGCCCACCACCAACGCTCAAGCCAGTCCGGCATGGTCGGACGGCTGCCACAGTTCGAGCGGGTTGCCCTCGGGATCGTGGATGCGGCAGAACCGCCCGACCTCAGAATCCCATTCGGCCCGCGTCTCGACTGAGATCCCCGCTGCCTTGAGTTCGGCCATCATGCCGTCGAGGTCGTCGACGCGCAGATTGACCAACCATTGCTGCTCAGCACGCCCGAAATAGTCAGTGTCCTGCTTGAACGGCGCGAAGATGGTCGGACCGGCCTCCTGCTTCCAGACTTCCCTTGCGATGTCGAGGATACCGAGTTGCTTCTCGTACCAGGCGGCGAGCGCCTGAGGATCCCTTGCCCGAAAGAAGAAACCGCCTATGCCGGTGACCTTAGCCATCGCGTTGTCCCACCTGCTTGCAGACCCCCTGAATGAAACGAACCACCAGGCACAGGCCTGGTGGTTCGCATTGAGGTCTTCAGCCGATCAATAGGGGCACTTGTCGTCCGAGGTGTAGTCGTGGACCTGGACGGTGCCGGCGATGATGTCGGCCTTGGCCTTCTCGACGGCGGCCTTCATCTCGTCGGTGATGAGTGCCTTGTTGTTGTCGTCGAGCGCGTAGTCGACGCCACCTTCCTTGAGGCCGAGATTGTTCACGCCGCCGGCGAACTTGTCGTTCTTGACATCCATGAAGGCGTTGTAGACGGCGGTGTCGACGCGCTTGAGCATCGAGGTCAGGACCTTGCCCGGGTGCAGGCCGTTCTGGTTGGAATCGACGCCGATGCCGAGCTTGCCGCCGTCGGCGGCAGCCTGGAGCACGCCAACGCCGGTGCCGCCGGCCGCGGCGTAGATCACGTCAGCGCCCTGCGAGATCTGGGTCTTGGCGATTTCGCCGCCCTTGGTCGGGTCGTTCCAGGCAGCAGGCGTGTCGCCGGTCATGTTCTGGATCACTTCGGTCGCGCCCGCAGCCTTGGCGCCGCCGACATAACCGCAGCCGAACTTGCGGATCAGCGGAATGTCCATGCCGCCGATGAAGCCGACCTTCTTGGACTGCGAAGCGTGCGCAGCCAGGACGCCGACGAGGTAGGAGCCTTCATTTTCCTTGAACACGACTGAACGGATGTTCGGCTTGTCGACGACCATGTCGATGATGGCGAACTTCAGGTCCGGATAATCGGCTGCGACCTTCTCAAGCGCTTCCGACCAGGCGAAGCCGGCCATGACGATCGGGTTGCGGCCGTCTTCGGCGAAGCGGCGAAGCGCCTGCTCGCGCTGCGAGGCGTTGGACACCTCGAACTCGACATAGGAGATGCCGGTCTCGGCCTTGAACTTTTCTGCGCCGTTGAAGGACGCTTCGTTGAACGACTTGTCGAACTTGCCGCCGAGATCATAGAGCAGCGCCGGCTGGATATCGGCCGCAAGCGCCGGAAGGCACATGGCGGTGGCCGCCAGAAGGCCAAGAACGATACGTTTCATGTGATCCACACCCTGTCGGTTGTCTTTTTTTCCGATCACCGCACGCACCGTTCCTCGGGCAGCGCGCGGCAACATGGCGAGGACCATCCCCCCGCGCATGGCCATATCTTGCATGGGCCAAGACAAAATTCACGCGGAATCTTGACCTTTTGGAAAAATGCTGTGGCCTCGTAAAGCCCCCGTAAAACAGGCGTTCAGGCCGGTGCGCCCTGCGGGATGGCGCAGGCGACGCCGGTGCCCTTCAGGCCGCAATAGCCATGGGGATTCTTGGCCAGGTACTGCTGGTGATCCTCCTCGGCGAAGTAGAAACTGGGCGCCGGCTCGATCTCGGTGGTGATCCTTTCGCGGCCTGCCTGCCGGAGGGCTGCATCATAGGCATCGCGCGACGCGCGCGCAGCCTCCGGCTGGGCGGCGCCGAAGGTGTAGATGACAGAGCGATAGGTGGTGCCGATATCGTTGCCCTGACGCATGCCCTGGGTCGGATCGTGGGCTTCCCAGAAGATCTTGAGCAGGTCGGCATAGGCAACCTGTGTGGGATCGAACACCACAAGCACGACCTCGGCATGGCCGGTGAGGCCGGTGCAGGTCTCCTGGTAGGTCGGGTTGGGGGTGATGCCGCCGGCATAACCCACCGCCGTCACCCAGACGCCCGGGGTCTGCCAGAACAGCCGCTCGGCACCCCAGAAGCAGCCGAGACCAAACATCGCCTGTTCGACCCCCTCGGGATAAGGACCTTTGAGCGGGCGCCTGGACACATGGTGCCTGGAGGCGGTCGGTATCGGCCGGTCACGGCCGCGCAGCGCCTCAGAGGGTGCCGGCATCTTGAGCTTCTTGTTCAGCATGTCGCTGAGGAAAAACATGTCCATTCTCCCTTCATCGGCTGCCGGTAGCCGCGGGCCGTCAAACTTCGGCGGTGAAGCGCCCGGGGCGCCGCCTATGGCCTATGGCATAAAGCAGGAAGGCGAGCACGGCGAAGACCGCGAAGCCTGGCAGATTGAGAACGGGCATGATCACGGTGTCCCAGAGTGCAGCGCTCGCCTTGTCGCGAACGAAGGCTTCGGTGGCGGCCAGCGTGCTGGGCGACGCGGTCGACCAGCTGGTGTCGAGCGGCGTCATCACCAGCCTGGAGACGGCAACCGTGCGGGTGGCGTCGAGCACCGCCATGATGACAGCCACCGAAAGTGCGATCGCGGCGGCGAGACGGAACACGAAGCGGATCATGAAAGGCCCTGATTATCGGTTTCGGGACAAGAAATAGGGCTTGGCGCCGGCACAGGCAATCGCCGGCGCCCTGAATTGACAGGCAAATGACCTATGCCGGCTGTCTCTGGCGACGGCCCAGAACACGCCACAGCGCAAAGATGCCGCCCAATATGGCGCCGACGACGATGCCGGCGAGGCCCATGAAAACAACGAAGTAACCGCAGCCGCCCTCGAAGCAGCTCATGTCTGTTGCCGAGGCATAGAGCTGGCCGCCGCCAAGCCCCAGCGCAAGACCAAGGGCGCCGCCGAGCACGACGCCGAGCAGGACAAGACCGATGGAGGCCACCACCGACAAGGCGGGTTTCGGATGGGCCGGCTGCGGTTGCGTCGCACCTCCCTGCCCCGGCTGCGGCGCGGCCGATGCCGCGAGGCCGGCGGTGCGGGGCAGCAGCTCGCGCCTGACAAGCACGATCATTGCCGCGCCGATGACGATCTCGCCCAGGGTCCAGGCAAGCGCTGTCAGGCTGAAGCCGAACTCGGGTGCGACCAGCACGTAAAGCTGCTTCAGCACCAGCGCTGCGATGACCGATCCCTGCCAAAGCTTGAACCGGCGGGCGAAGTCTGGCGAGCGCTGATAGACGAGCCAGAGCAGATAGAGACCCCAGGCAATGGTGACGGCACCGATCGCCATCGAGCCGTAGATGAAGACACGCACCGAGCCTGGGAACGAATAGCTCCAGACGCTGGCAAGACTGCCGTCGATGCCGCGCGCGGCAAGCGCCATGACAAGGCAGAGCCACACGACAGGCAGCCAGCCCAACATGCTCCTGTCGCCTGCACGACCGTCGCCGCCTTCATCAGACATTCTTGCCCCCGCAATCTCGCCGTTCCGCTGTCAGTCTGCGCAGGTCAGTGGCCGCTGGCAAGATGGGCACAACGCTCGTGACGCCGATCCATGGGCGGACCGGGCGGAGCAGCACAGCCGGAGGCTCAGAGAGCGCGAATGCAGGCATGCAGACACCGCAATCCCTGGCGCAGGAGCGACTATCCCAGCCTATTTTGCCGGCAAGGCCAATTCGGCGGCAAGTTTTGCAACGCAACCGCTTGGCAAGCGTCGCGGGATCGACTAGATGAGCCCCGCGGCGGAGTGCAAGCGATTGTATTCGGCCGCAGGCGGAAGATGCAGGCAGGTTGACTGCATCCCGATTGCCGGCCCCAGCGGCCGCAAGCCACGCCCCAGGAGATGCACGCACTCCCAACCTGCCCGGCGAAACCGGCCGGCGCAAAGCGAGCGATGCGGAGAGGTGGCCGAGTGGTTGAAGGCGCACGCCTGGAAAGTGTGTATACGGGGAACCGTATCGCGGGTTCGAATCCCGCTCTCTCCGCCAGCTGATTTCTGACTCAATAAAGCCAGCAATACTAGATACTTAGCAGGATCTGCGGCTTGGCCTATGTGCCAGCCTTGTGTCCCAAAATCCACTGTGAGAGTACCCATCAGTCATAAGAAGGAGCCTTGGCCCGAAGCTTGAAGCCGCTCGAAAGTCCACTTGGCTTCGCCTTCCAGGACGACCTTCATGGCGGTTGGCCAGATTTCACTTTCATTTTCGAGGAGCGCTTTGTCTGTCGCGACGGAGACCATGCTGGAGGCTTCCTCTCGACTCACGGTCGCTACCGGATCGGAATTCACCTGAACGGCAAACCCGCTTGCCAAGGCTTGAGTTACCGGCTTCGCAACGCGCTCGATGCTGCCGCTAACGTCGCCGTTGACGACAAGGTTTGTTGTGACTGTTATTTAGTATGCCGAGAGATGTGATTGGCTCTGAACTGCTGGGACTGAAATCCTTGGCGGCATTAAGCCTGGCGGCCTGCGTCCAGTATCCATTCGCCCGGAATGGATGTGGGCATCGACCTCAGTGCGAAGAAACTGGCTACATCGGTAGGCCCGTGACGGGCTACAGCGCCTTCGACAAGAAAGTTCGTGTGCGCCCCTTGGGAAAGTCTTCCAGCACCCCAAACGGGCTGTAGCCCTGGCGTCGGTAGACCTTAAGCGCAATGGGACTGAAGGTGTCGATATAGGCGCCGTGGCAGGCGCGCTTGACGGCTTCGGCTTCAGCCGCGTCCAGCATGCGTCCGGCAACGTTTTGTCCGCGCAGGCTTTCGTCTACCCACAGCCACTGCACATAGAGCCAGCCCCAGGCGGTGTAGCCGGAGATGCCGGCAATGACGGTGCCGCTCTCGTCACGTACCAGTACAGCCAATGCTTGCTTCTCGGCCGGCCCGACGTCGCTCGCATTGAAGGCAGTCAGGTGATTGCCGATGACTTTGATATCTTCGGGCGATGGGGTGTCAGTGACTTCGATCTTCACGGCTGCCTCGACCTGCCCAGTGCTTTGACCTTTGCCAACATCTCAAGCCGGTGTCCGGGCGGTGTCTTCACCCCCGGCCCCACCGCTCAGCCGGCGACGCGCCCGCCCTGCATCGGCTCGGGAACGCCCGTCGTGCTTGGGAAGCTGATCGGCAGCCCGCGCAGAACACGCACTGCGAGGAATGCGAAGCACTCGGCCTCCACCGCGTCGCCGCGCCAGCCGATGGTGTCGGCTGAAACCGCTTCGACGCCCGCCCGCTCGCGCAACATCGCCATGAAGGTCGGGTTGTGGCGACCGCCGCCGGAGACGAAGAGTTTTTTCGGACGCTGCGGCAAAAGGTCGAGCGCCTTGCCGACGCAGGACGCACTGAAGGCGGTCAGCGTCGCAGCACCGTCCTCATTGCTCAGCCCGTCGGCCATCGCTGCGGTGAAATCGAAGCGGTCGAGCGATTTGGGATAGGCAGCCGTGAGATAGGGATGTTCGAGCAGGCGCGCCAGCCTCGCCTCGTCGACGGTGCCGGTGGCTGCGAGCGCCCCGCCCCGGTCCATCTCGCCCAGGCCCCTCACTTTTACGAAGTCGTTGATCGGCGCATTGGCCGGGCCGGTGTCGAAGGCGACGAGGTCGGACTTGCCGTCCCACCAGGTGACGTTGCCGACGCCGCCGAGATTGAGGATGGCGCTGTCGCCACTTGCGCCGGCAGTGCCGAGCAGTGCTGCGTGATAGGCGGCCGCCAACGGCGCGCCCTGCCCGCCGGCGCGAATGTCGGCGGTGCGGAAGTCATAGACGACTTTGGCGCCGAGGATCGACTGCATCAGCTGGCCATCGCCGAGCTGGCGGGTCTGGCCGCGCAAGCCGCCCTTCTGCGGGCCGCGATGCAGCACGGTCTGGCCGTGGAAGCCGATGACGCCGATGTCGGCCATCGTCATGCCGGCGCCCTCAACAACCTGCCTGACGGCAGCCGACTGTGCGCGGGTCAACACCTCTTCTGCCTCGGCGAAGATCGCCGGCTCGGGTCCCTCGAAGTTCCACACACGAGCTTCGGCCTGCGCCTGCTCCAGCATCGGCCGGACGGAGGCTTCGTAAGGCACGAGCGCGTAGGGACCGAAGGCCTCGATGCGCTCGCCGTCGGTCCTGAGCAGGGCGACGTCGATGTTGCCGTCGAGCACGGTTCCGGTCATCAGCCCGACCGACCAGATAGGGTTCATGTTCAAGCTCCGTTGATGGTGTCGCCGACCAGGCGGCGCAGATCCGTTATCCCGCTGTCGAAATGGCGGGTCGGGTGGATGCGATTGGTGAGCAGGGTCCAGGCGCGGCCGGCATCGAAATCGATCCAGAGCCCCGTACCGGTGAAGCCGGTGTGGCCGATGGTGCCGGCGGTGCAGCGATCGCCGCCGGACCAGCCGGCATACGGATGCTCCCAACCGTGGGTGCGCTTGTCCGACAAGGGCGTGCGCATCAACGTGATGGTACGCTCGGACGCGCCACTACCGTCGAGCAGTCCTCTGGCAAGGTCCAGCACCGAGCCGACGGTGCCAAACAGGCCGGCATGCCCTGCCCCCTGAAGCGCCGAGCAATTGTCGTCATGGACCTCGCCCGACAGCACACGGTGCCGCCAGGTGCAGTCTTCCGTCGCCGCCGATTGCTCTGGATCAGCCGAAAAGGCAAAGCCCGGGCCGGCATCCATCTCGCGCATCGACTTGCCGGACAGGCGCTCCAAGGTAAAACCGAGCAGGATGAAGTTGATGTCTGAGTAGACCGGCGCGGCGAGCTTTCGCCATTCGCGCTGCAGGACGAAGGCCCGCAGCAGGTCGGGGTCGCGGCCATAGGTATAGATCGGCTCGACCGCCGGGAACGGCGTCTGGTGGCCGAGGCACTGGCGGAAGGTGACCTGCCGCTCCCAGGCATTGGGATCATACTGGCGCAGGTCGGGTAAGACGGCCGTCAGCGGCGCGTCGAGATCGATGGTGCCTGCCTCGGCCAGCGCCAGGATGCGCGGTGTGGTGAAGATGACCTTGGTCAGCGACGCCAGGTCGAACCAAGTGTTCTCATGCATCGCGCGCTCGGAGGGTACGCGCTGCGCGTGGCCGATGGCGCGGGTGAAGCGCTGGCCGCCCTTGTCAACGACACCAAGCACGCCGCCCGGGATCCGGCCAGCGGCGACAGCCTGTTCGAGCGGGACGAAGGCACGCTCGAAACGCTGGGCGATGTCGTCGCTGGCCATGTTCGCTTCCTCAGACCTCGGCCCGGACCTTGTGATCGGCGCCGTATTGCATCCATGTCGCCGCTGGCGGCTCATAGCCGACCGGGCGCACAAGCGACGGCACCTGGCGGGTGTCGAGTTCGAAATACTGCTTGCGGCGGTCGATCGTCGGCACGGCCTCGATGAGTTTCCTGGTGTAGGGGTGCTGCGGGTTGGACAGCACCGATTTCGCATCGCCGATCTCGACGATCTGGCCGGCATACATCACCGCGACACGATGCGCGATGCGTTCGACCACCGCCATGTCGTGCGAGATGAACAGATAGGCGAGACCATATTCGCGCTGCAGGTCGACCAGAAGCTCCAGCACACGCGCCTGGACGGACACGTCGAGTGCCGAGACCGCCTCGTCAAGCACCACGACCGACGGGTTGAGCATCAGCGAGCGGGCTATGCACAGGCGTTGGCGCTGGCCGCCGGAGAACTGGTGCGGGTAGCGCGCCAGGCTATCCTCGGGCAGGCCGACGCGCTTGAGCAGCGTGACCATGCGCTCGCGCACCGTCGTATCGATCGGCGCACCGGTCGCTATCACCGGCTCCGCCAGGATCTGCTCGACGGTCAGTCGCGGGTTGAGCGACGCATAGGGGTTCTGGAACACCATCTGCACCGGCAGCCTGCTCTGGCCGGGCCTTGCAGCCTGAGCTTCGACTGAGAAGACACCACGTGTCGGTGAGACGAGTCCGAGCACGGCGCGTGCCGTGGTCGACTTGCCAGAGCCGCTTTCGCCGACGATGGCCAGCGTCTCGCCCGCAAGCAGGTCGAAGCCGACACCGTCGACGGCATGCACCGCACCGACCGGCTTGCTGAACCAGCCACCCTTCAGCGGAAAACGTACAACGAGATCATCGACCTCGAGCGTCGGCTTGGGCAGCGGTACGACCTCGCGTGCGCCGTCGGCGCGAGCGGCGGCACCACTGGAGAAGTGCGGCACCGCGTGCAGAAGATGCTGCGTGTAGGGGTGTTGCGGCCTGTCGAGGATCTGGCTCAGCTCGCCCTGTTCGACGATCCGGCCGTCCTGCATCACCATCACGCGGTCAGCGATGCCGGCGACGAGGCCGATATCGTGGCTGATGAAGATCATCGACATGCCTGTCTCGCGCCTGAGCTCGGCCAGCAGCGCCATGATCTGCGCCTGCACGGTGACGTCGAGCGCAGTCGTCGGCTCGTCGGCGATCAGAAGGCGCGGATTGCAGGCCAGCGCCATGGCGATCATCACGCGCTGGAGCATGCCACCGGAAAGTTCGTTCGGCGTTGCCTTCAGCCGGCGCTCGGCATCCGGAATGCGCACCCGCTCTAGCGCTTCACGCGCCGCGGCGCGTGCCTGCGCGCCGGTCAGGCCGCGATGCAGGCGGAACGATTCCTCGATCTGGGCGCCGATTGATAGCACCGGGTTTAGCGAGGTCATCGGCTCCTGGAAGATCACGCCGATCTCGGCGCCGCGAATGCCGACGAGTTCCTGCTTGCCCGCCGAGGTGACATCCATCACCGAGCCGTTGGCGCGCAGCAGCTCGATCTTGCCGCTGGTGATGCGCCCGCCGGCATAGTCGGTCAGGCGATTGGTGGAGAGCGCGGTGACGGATTTGCCCGAGCCGCTCTCGCCTACGATCGCCAGCACCTCGCCAAGGCCGAGGTCGAAGCTGACGCCATGCACGACCTCCTTGGTCGCGGTACCCTGGCCGAAGCTGACATGCAGGTCGTGGACCGAAAGGATCGGCTTGACGTCATTGGCCATGTCACGCCCTCCTCGTCTTGGGGTCGAGGATGTCGCGAAGCGCATCGCCGAGAAGGTTGAAGCCGAGGATGGAAAGCATGATGGCGACGGCTGGGAAAGCCAGCAACCACGGCGCCTGCTCCATCAGGTTACGGGCATCGCTCAGCATCAGGCCGAGCGACGAGGCAGGCGGCTGGGTGCCGAGGCCAAGGAAGCTCAGGCCCGCTTCGGTCAAGAGCGCCCAGGCGAGCGCCAGCGTCACCTGTACGGTCAGCGGCGCCACCAGGTTGAGCAGCAGGTGCCGGGTCAAGATGTAGCTGCGGCTCGAGCCGAAGGTGCGGGCGGCATCGACGAAGTCGCGTGCCTTGAGCGACAGCGCCGGTCCGCGCACCACGCGGGTGAAGATCGGCGTGTAGACGATGCTGATGGCTGCGACGCTGGTCCAGGTGCCCGGGCCGATGATGGTGACGATCAGCAGCGCCAGGAGGATCGCCGGGAAGGCCAGCAGCACGTCCATGAGGCGCATCAGGAGCGTGTCCCAGCGCCCGCCATACCAGGCGGCGGTGAGGCCGAGCACAGTACCGGCAAGGGTTGCCAGCGCGACGGAGAAGAAGGCAACGGTGAAGGACTGGCCGACGCCCTTCATCAGGCGGCTCATGACGTCACGGCCGAACAGGTCGGTGCCCATCCAGTAGGAAGACGTCGGTGCGTGCAGGCGGTCGATCCGATACTGCATCAGCGGGTCGTGCGGGGTCAGGCCGACGGCCCCCAGCAAAGCGACCAGCAGGTAGAGCAGCACGATGGCGCCGCCGATGCGGCCGCTCGGATGGGAGAAAATGGACTTCAGGATACGCATCAACGGCCCTCCAGGCGAATGCGGGGGTCGAGCGCGGCATAGGCGAGGTCGACGAGCAGATTGACGATCATGAAGTTGAGGGCGATGAACAGAACAGCGCCCTGCACCAGCGCATAGTCGCGCTGCAGGATGGCTTCCAGCACCATGCGGCCGAGGCCCGGCAAGGCGTAGATCTGTTCGACGATGACGGCGCCGCCGAGCAGGTAGCCGAACTCGATGCCGCTCAGCGTGACGACAGGTACCAGCGCATTGGGCAGGGCGTGGCGCCAGATGACCTGGCGCTCCGGCGTGCCCTTGCTGCGGGCGGTGCGGACGTAATCGTCGCTGAGAACGTCGAGCATGGCAGAGCGGGTGACGCGGGTGACCGAAGAGGCGAAGGCGCAGCCAAGCGTGATCGCCGGCAGGATCATCTGGCCGAGATTCTGCAATGGATCCTGCCAGATCGGGGTGAACGCGCCCATGGTGGGCAGAACGCCGAAGCCGGCCGACAGTATGTAGATGATGACGAGGCCGACAACGAAGCTCGGCGTCGACTGGCCGATCATGGCGGCGATGCGCACGCCGAGATCGGCAGGACGTTCGTTGCGCGTGGCGGCAAAGACGCCGGCGGGCACGCCGATCGACAGCGCGATCAGCATGGCAAGCAGCGCGAGTTCCAGCGTCAGCGGGAAGCGTTCGAGGATGACCGTCAGCACCGGTTTGCCATAGGTCACCGATATGCCGAGGTCGCCGCTGAACAGGCCGGTGAACCAGCGCCAGTACTGGACCGGCCAAGGTTGGTCGATGCCGAAATAGATGGCAAGCGAATCCCGCTGCTGCGGGGTCAAAAGGCCGGCCTCGGTGCCCAGCATGGCCGTGATGGAATCGCCCGGCACCAGCCGGATGGCGATGAAGACGATGATAGAGACGCCGATGAGAACCAGGGGAAAGGCCCGTAGGCGACGTATCACGTAACTCATGGCGTGCGAACCATCTGGGGTTGAGGGAGCGTTTCGGCTCCCTGGCTGGATCGGTCTGGGAGCCGATCACGGATTGCAGGGCGGTCGCCATCTTGTCGATGGCGACCGCCTTCAGGCGACGACAGGGAGAGCGCGCCGCCTGAAGCTCTGGTTACTGCTGGACGGTGGCCTTGCCGAGGCTGACCAGCGAACCTGTCGGCATCGGCACGAAGCCCTGCACGTTCTTCTGCTGGGCAGTGTAGCCGTAGCCGGTGTAGAGCCAGATCCACGGCGCCTTCTCGGCAAGCTGCTTGTCCAACTCGGCGAAGATCACCTTGCGCTTCTCCGGATCGGTCTCGGCGCGGCCGTCCTGCAGCAGCTTGTCGAGCGTGTCGTCAGCGAAGTTGGACACCTTCTGCAGGTTACCGTTCTTGGTCCAGTAGCGGTTGTACATGGTGTAGGGGTCGGGACGGCCGCCATTCAGCGCCACGGCCATGTCGAAGTCGCCCTTCAGCCAGGTGTCGACATAGACGTTGAGCTCCATCATCTTGATGTCGAGCTTGACGCCGATCTCGGCCAGCTGCGACTGCAGCACCTGCGCTTCGGCGGCAGCCGTTGGCGGCTCACCGGTGGCAGCGATTACGGTGGCGCTGAAGCCATCGGCAAAACCGGCATCGGCCATCAGCTTCTTGGCCTTCTCGACGTCCTGCTTGTAGCAGAACAGCGAGTTCGGGTCGGACGCAAAGAACGGCGCGGTAATCGGCCCGGTCACCTTGCCTTCGCCCAGGGATGCCGTATCGAGCACAGCCTGGCGGTCAACGGCGCAGGAAATGGCCTGGCGCACGGCCAGTTCGTTCATCGGCTTGCGGGCCGGATTGAGCTGAAGCACGTGGTAGGCGAGCAGCGGCGCGCGGTTGAGCTGGAGCTTGGGCTCCTTGGGCACCAGCGTCGCGATCAGCGGATCGTTGAGCAGCGCGAAATCGACCTGTCCGGTGCGCATGGCAGCCAGGATCGCGGTCTCGTCGGGCAGAACACTGATCTCGATGCCGTCGACGCCGGTGGCGCCACCGGCCCAGTCCTTGTTGGCGACAAGTGCGGCCTTGGAATTGGGATCCCACTTCTCGAGCTTGAACGGACCCGAGCCGATCGCCTGGGTACCGATGGTGCCAGCAGCGATCTCGCTCGCCGGAACGATCGACGAGTTGGTGTCGGTCATGGCGGTGAGAATCGGCGCGTCGGGCTGTTTGAGCTTGAAGACGACGGTGCCGGCATCGGGCGTCTCGATGGACTCGATCGACAGGTAGTTGGCCCGGTTTGCGGCACCCGTCTTCTCGTCGAGGATACGCTCGAACGATGCCTTGACGTCGGCCGAGGTCAGCGCGGCACCGTTCTGGAACTTGGCCTTGGGGTCGAGCTTGAAGGTGAGCTGCTTGCCGTCGGCGGAAAACTCCCACGACGTGGCGATGCCCGGAACGATCTTGAGGTCGGCATCGAGGCGCACGAGCGGTTCGTAGATCAGCTCAAGCAGGCGCAGCGACGAAAACGCGGTCTGCTTATGCGGGTCGAGTCCGGTGGCGTCCTGCGCCCAGGCCATCCGCAGCGTCGTTGCATCGGCATGGCCTGCGACAGCCGACAGGCCGATTATCACGGCCGTGGTTGCCCCAAGGAAATATTTGAACTTGCTGGTCATTTCATCCTCCCTGTTACTCATTCGCTGGCGCGGCCGGCATGGCCGGCCGGATCACATGGATGCCTGCTTCGCATCCTGGATTGCTTGCCGCAAGAAGCCTTTCGAACCCTCCAGCGCTGATCGCGCCGCGGCGAGGTCCATCCCCGTCATGACGATGAGGATTGCCAGCTTCACGTCGTTGTCTGTCTGGGCCAGCGCTGCCTGCGCCGCTTCCAGCGTACATTCGGTCGCCTGCATGACGATGCGGGCGGCGCGTGCCACGAGTTTCTTGTTCGACGCCTTGAGGTCGACCATGAGGTTCTCATAGGTCTTGCCGATGCCGATCATGCTGGCCGTGGTCAGCATGTTGAGAACGAGCTTCTCTGCCGTGCCCGACTTCATGCGCGTCGAGCCGGTCAGCGCCTCAGGGCCGACGACGGGCGAAATGGCGATGTCGGCGATCTCAGCGATGGCGGACTGCGGGTTGCACGACAATGCAACTGCCGTCGCGCCGATCTTCTTGGCGTAGTCGAGGCCGCCGATGACATAGGGCGTGCGGCCACTCGCGGCGATGCCGACGACGACGTCCTTGGCCGTCAGGTCGATTTCGGCCAGCGCCTCGGCGCCCTTGGACTGGCTGTCTTCCGCCCCTTCCGTCGCCTTCAGCAGCGCGCTGTAACCGCCGGCGATGAGCCCGACCACCATGGTGGACGGGACGCTGAATGTCGGCGGGCATTCGGAGGCGTCAAGCACGCCGATGCGGCCACTGGTGCCAGCGCCCATGTAGATGAGGCGCCCGCCCTGCCGGAAGGCGGCGATGGTCCGGTCGACGGCAGCGGCGATCTCGGGGATTACCTGATCGACCGCGTGTGCGACAAGCTTGTCTTCGTCGTTGATCTTCCTGAGGACCTCGACGGTCGGCAACAAATCTATGTCCATGGTGCGCGGGTTCCGCTCCTCGGAAACCAAACGCCCCAGTTCCGAAATCAAGGCTTGTTCTGACACTTGTCGCTACCTGCCCGGTTCTCAAATTGCAGAGCCTCGTGGAGCCGGTTCTCCTAGGCTTTCATTAACTTTCTAGAATTTAGTATTCCTATTGTCAATAAAGTTTGGAATGGATTATTCCTGTCAGTTAGGCAGCGGCTCAAGCCGCCTGGCGAGGATGATCGCCCCGGACACGGCGTCACCATCGGCCGGCTTGAGACGGCGCCGAACATCGGGTGCAAGCCACGGCTCGAGCGGACTGGCCAGGCCGCCGAGAAGCGTCACGCGCGGCGCACCCTTGCTGAACAGGGTGCGCACAATGGTATCGATCTGCTCGGCCGCGGATTGCACGATGCGGCGTCCGGCGGCGTCGCCCTGGTCGGCGTGGCGCATGACCGTCGGCGCCAGTGCGGCGTAGTCTGTCGCCGTTGCCCGGTCCATCCACGCCACCGCTTCCATAGGGTCGTTGTGGAAGCGCTGCATGATTTCGGTCAGCAGTGCGGACCGGTCGTGGCGGCCGTCATGGGCACGCAGCGCAAGCTGCACCACCTTCAAGCCGAGATCGGCGCCGCTGCCTTCATCCGAGATGGGAAATCCGTAGCCACCGACCCTGAGATCCCGGCCCTCGACAAAGCCCAGGCCGATCGAGCCGGTGCCGGCAATGACGATGGCGCCATCCTTGCCCGAATGGGCGCCGAGGCAAGCCCCCATGCCGTCGCTGACGAAGTCGACGGCGGCGAAGGGGTGTTCGATCTGCCGCAGCGCCTCCAGCGCACCCTTGCGGCCGATGCCCGCAAGGCCGATGCCGGCGAAGGTTCGCGCCAGTTCCGCAGCGCCAAATCCGGCTTCTTCGGCAGCCTCGCCGAAGGCACGCGCCATCGATATCCAGGCGTTATCGATGCCGAGCCGTGTCGTCGCCGGGCCGGAAAGCCCCTGCCCCAGCACATTGCCTGCCGTATCGACGATTCGCGCGCGGCAGCCGGTGCCGCCGCCGTCGACGCCGAGAAAAAAGGGAGGGGTGGAGGCGCTGGTCATCCGGGCAGCCGCTCGATGGTGGCGCCACACATGCGCAGCTTGCGGTCGAGGCACTCATAGCCCCGGTCGAGATGGTAAACGCGATTGACGATGCTCTCGCCCTCGGCGACAAGCGCTGCGAGCACCAGCGACACCGAGGCGCGCAGGTCTGTGGCCATCACTTGCGCCCCACGCAGAGGCACGCCGCCGCGCACCAGCGCCGTCGTGCCTTGCAGCGTGATGTTGGCGCCAAGCCGGACCAACTCCGGCACATGCATGAAGCGGTTCTCGAACACAGTCTCACGCAACAGCGACGCCCCCGCCGCACAGCACATCAGTGCCATGAACTGCGCCTGCAGGTCGGTCGGAAAGCCGGGATAAGGTTCGGTGGTGATATCCACCGGCGTCAGCGGCCCGTCGCGCGACACGATCAGACCGCGATCGCCGGGCCAGACGCTAACGCCGGCCGCCTCCAGCACTTGCACGACCGATGCCATGTGTTCCAACCGTGCATTGGTCAGCTCGAGCTGACCGCCTGATATGGCGGCCGCGATGGCGTAGGTTCCTGCCTCGATGCGGTCGGGGATCGTATGATGGGTGGCCGCGCGCCACGAGGTGCCGCCCTGCACCATGATACGATGCGTGCCCGCGCCTTCAATGTTGGCGCCCATGGCCGCGAGACAGGAGGCGAGGTCCATCACCTCGGGCTCGCGCGCGGCGTTGACGATCTCCGTCTCGCCCTTTGCAATGGTTGCCGCCATCATCACCGTTTCCGTTGCGCCCACCGAAGGCGAACCGAGCACGATGCGCGCCCCTGTCAGCCCCTGGGGTGCGGAAGCGACGATCGAACCGCCGCGGATGCCGATGTCGGCGCCGAGCTGGCCAAGAGCCTTGATATGCATGTCGACTGGCCGCGCGCCGATGGCGCAGCCGCCGGGCAGCGACACCTCGGCCTTGCCGAAACGGGCGAGCAGCGGCCCGAGCACCAGCACCGTGGCGCGCATCTTGCGCACCGTGTCGTAGCTGGTCTCGCGCGAAGACGCCTTGCTCGCATCGATACGGACGCAGCCGCCTTGGCGGCCGATCTCGGCGCCATGCTGGGCAATCACCCCAAGCATGTTCTCGACATCGCTCACCGCAGGCAAGTTGGTCAGTTCGAGAGGTTCCGGGCTCAGCAACGACGCCGCGATCTGCGGCAATGCCGCATTCTTGGCTCCTGATATGGCGACCGCACCCTGCAGCCTCTGCCCGCCGACGATGCGCAACTTGTCCATGTCAGAGAATCCGTTCATCAGCCGGTCGGGACCTGCCGGGCCGACAAGAGAGTTGATCGCAATATTCTTTGCTGTCAACCTCGACTGGAATATTCTATTCCTTGATGTCAGCTGGACGAGAGAGCCCCGAGGAGCTTCATGTCGGTTCTCACCAAAATCACTGCGACGCTCGACACCATGTCGCCGGCAGACCGGCAGATCGGCCAGTTCATCGTCGACAATCCAGACGAGATGCTGCGCCTCTCGTCTGTGGCGTTGGGCGAGCAGACCGGCCGCAGCCAGTCCAGTGTGGTCAAGTTCGCGCAGAAGCTGGGCTATCCCAGCTACCAGCAGCTGAAGCTTGCGGTCTCCGAGGCCAAGGCCCAGCAATGGCGGGCCCCGCCCGGCATGGTGCACGGCAGCATCGACCGAACAGACGGCTACGTCGCCGTCCAGCAGAAGCTGGTGGCGGGCAAACTTGCGGCCATGCAGCAGACCATGTCGGTCAACAGCGAACAAACGGTAACGCGGGTGCTCGACCTGATCGACCGGGCGGAGCGTATCCACCTCTCCGGCGTCGGCGCCTCATCGCTGGTGGCGCGCGACTTCGCCATCAAGCTGATGAAGCTCGGCCGCAACGTGCTGCATGACAGCGACAGCCACGTGCAACTGGCGAGCGCCACGTCACTGGGCCCCAAGGACATGCTGTTTGCGATCTCCCATTCAGGCGTGAGCATCGAAACGCTGCGCGTCGCCGAGATCGCACGGGGGCAACAAGCAACCGTGGTGGTGATGTCGTCGATGCGCGACAATCCGCTGAGTGCCATAGCCGACATCACGCTTCATTCGGTCAGCGACGAGGACAATGTTCGCTCTTCATCGATCACCGCGCGCGATGCGCAACTGGCGCTAACCGACCTCCTGTTCATCCTGCTGGTGCAGCGGCAGCAGGATGCGAACGAACACATCCATCGCAGCGAAGCAGCCGTATCGGCTCTCAAACTGCGCTAGGCCGTGGCCGGGGCTTGTGGAGGCCAGCACCAGTTGGTCATTACACTGGCGATGCGTTCGCATTCCCTGATCTCATCGTATCCGGAGCAGATGCGGGTTGCCAGCGAAGAGCGCGATCTGGCCCTTGGATCGCCGACATACGGACTTGGCTGAAGCATCAAAGTGAGGACATTGTTGTCTGACTTCGAGCCAGATTGCCGAAATTCTTGCCTGGAAAATATGCAGCTGCAAAATACGCGCCATGATGATGTCTAAGTCCACATTCTTCCCGCTGATCTGACGCTCCAGTGTCGTCGTGGCACCCAGGTGCCCGCTTAAGATCATAACGGCCTGTCCCGAGTGGAGGCCGTGCGAGATTGAATGTCGGAGTTAGCTGGTGTCCGCCGTTCAACCGGTTTGATCTCTAACCGTCAGATTTGCAACGAAGAGCCCCATGTTTACACATGGGCAACCTCCCATGCTCGTAGGTATAAGAACTTCGCGGCTGAGTGATCGCGCCTAAAGCCGATTTTGCGAAATTCTTTAAATTAGTTTTCCGAGAACTGGTAAGTTCGGCAGGAATGCAACGAATTCTGCCGTGACCGGCTTGGCTGGCGGTAACACAGAAGCTGCAGCGGGCTCAGCACGTCACGCTCGGTGAAAGATTGCGCCGCGCCACAAAAGTTGTTCGAAAAATACGGCAAACAAGGCGAACGCCGCGACCCAGCAACCGCCGGCGAGAAGCGCAAAGAAAGGCTCGTCGTAAAAGATCTCGCTTGCCTGGCGAAGAGCGGCCGCGACAGTGACCATCAAGAAGGACGTGGTGGCTAGTCTTGAGGAAGTAAACGAGCGCTTGCAGTGTTTTCTGGCAATGCTGGCCATGATGCCCATTGCCAATGTGGCTGTCGCCCCTGTGGTCCAGGCATGAACAGCTGCCAGAGGCCCGATTGTCGAGGGCAAGACCAGGCTTGCGGCAAGCAAGGCAAAGCCGATTGCTATCCATAGATAGCCCAAATGAAGCACCAGGATCGCCATGCAGTCGCCAACCCGCCAGCTGCGCCAGATGACGAGCTGTGCGGCCAACACACATGCCGCAACGCCGGACGCAGGACCGATCCAAGGCGACCGGGGCACAAGGACCCAGCCGATGAGCGATCCGACCGCGGTCAGCTCCACGGCCTTGTCGAGGCCTGGTGTCCTTGGTTGTAGCGCTGGCTGGCCGACACTTTGGAGATAGGCTTGCGTCAGGGCCGGAACGACGCGACCGGCGATCATGATGACGAGGCCGAGTATGGCTGCCAGCGCCAGGCGCAGCGCAAGGTCGGCTTGCCAGTTCAATGCCGCCAGCATGGTCGCAACGACGTAGATCGCCAGCATCGCAAGAACCTTGAGGTTGCGCCAGTCACGGCCGAGCGCGACCGCCCTTGCCAGAACCAGAAGGACGATCAGGGAGAAGACTGCAAACAGCGCCAGGCCCAAAGTGCGGTCTAGAAGGACAAAGACAACCCGGCTGAGACCCCAGTGCCCCGACAGTGCCTTCACCGCCGCCGGAGAAACAGGCTTTTGTCCCGTCCAGCGCGGAAGTGCGGTCAGCAGGAAGCCTGCCAGGATCGCTGCCAACGTGCCGAAGAGGATCACGTCTCGATGCCAGCTGCCCGCCGAAATTCCAATCTGGTCAAGAAGGTGGCCGGGCACCACCCAGACCGCGCCGCCGAGCATCGCGTCCAGTGCCGCCAGCAGAAAGAACGGGCGGAATGGCGCTTTGATCATGGTTTTGCGGTCGCCGGCATGGAGACTTGCGCTTGCGCAACGTGTTTCCAGCGGACGAGCCTATGATCGCCAGCATGTTTCAGGTGCTGCCGGCCTCTCTTTAAAGGCCAGCAAACAGGGAAGGACAGCTGACATGCACCGCAGGCCTGATAACGAAAAGCCCCAGCAACCGGGCGGAGCAGTCGTCCGGCGTCTTGCGACAGTGCTGCAGGGTGTGGAATTGGATTGCGAGTGCCGCACTCGTCTCGACCAGGCGCTTGCACGCTTCGAGGCACTGGAGAACAGGCGCGCTTGTCGCGACCTGCTTTCAACGGCACGCCGGCAGCGCGAGCGCATCGAAGCTGTCCTTTATTTTCTGCTGGATCTCGACACGCTGGCGCCGACCGAACACGACCATGGCCTCTATGAGGAGATAGCCCTGCTTTTCGACGATGTTGCGGAAGCCGCCAGGGAAGGTGCGGGCGCAATGCGCCGGCTTGCTGCGTCGCCGGTGGCGACAGCGTTGCCATAGTATCAGGCATCGCCACCCCATCGCGTCATGGCATTGCCCGGATCGACATCGGCCCAGTTGAGCAACCGGGCCGCGATCTCGCGCACCATGTGCGCGAGCGAAACTGGCTTGGCATAGAAGGGTGGAACGGGTGGTGCGATGATTGCCCCCATACGAGCGAGACGGAGCATGGCCTCGAGATGGCCCTCATGCAGCGGCGCCTCGCGTGGCGCGATCACCAGCCGCCGCCTCTCTTTCAAGGCAACGTCGGCTGCGCGGGTCAGCAGGTTGTCGCCCAGGCCATGCGCCATTGCCGCAAGTGTGCGCATCGAGCAAGGCACGACGATCATGGCGGCGGCCCTGAAGGAGCCGCTGGCGATCGGGGCAGAAAGGTTGCCGGCCTCATACACGCGGCTTGCCGATGCGCCAAGCAAATCAAGGCCATCCTGGCCGAGTTCGTGGGTGATGCTGGCCGGTGCGCCTGGCGAGATGACGAGATGGGTTTCGACCTTTGCCCGATCGAGCAGGCGCAGGGTCTCCAGAGCCAGCACCGAACCGGACGCGCCGGTGACACCGACGATCACACGTTTTGTCATGGGGCTATTTCTCCCCATCGGCTGCAAACAGCTCGGCCCAGCGTTGTGAGACCTGGCGCTCGACCTCGTTTGCCATGCGCAGTTTTTGCCCCCATTCACGCGCTGTCTCCGAGCCAATCTTGCGCGTGGCATCGAGCCCGAGCTTGCCGCCGAGCCCTTCCAGCGGAGAGGCGAAGTCGAGTTGGTCAATTGGCGTGCGGTCGACCGTCATCAGATCGCGCGAAGGATCAAGGCGCGTAGAGACCGCCCACATGACGTCTGCCCAACAACGAATGTCGATGTCGTCATCGACGACGATGACCAGTTTGGTCATTGAAAACTGTGGCAACAGCGACCAGAAGCCCATCATCACGCGTCGCGCCTGGCCGGGGTATTTCTTGGCTATCGAGACCACGGCGACCCGGTAGGAACAGGCTTCCGGCGGCAGCCAAACATCGACGATCTCTGCGATCTGCTGGCGCAACAACGGTTTGAAGATCTCGAGCATGGCCTCGCCGATCACGGCCGGCTCGTCCGGCGCGCGACCGGTGAAGGTGGTGAGATAGGCGGCATCGTCGCGGACCCGCATGCCCTTGAGGCGAAAAACCGGGTAATGCTCCGGGGCGTTGTAGTACCCGGTATGATCGCCGAACGGGCCTTCGAGGGCTGTCTCGGTGGGCGATACAGTACCTTCGAGAACGATCTCGGCACTTGCGGGCACATGAAGCGGAATCGTCCGGCATGGCGTCAAGCTGGGCCTGCGGTTGTTGATGATCCCGGACAAGGCAAGTTCGGCCACGCCTTCAGGTGCCGGCATGACTGCTGCGAGCAATGTCGCGGGGTCGGCGCCGATAACCACCGCCACCGGCATGTCGGCGCCGATCGCCGCCCATTGGCGGTGATGCGCTGCCCCTCCCCGCATTGGCAGCCACCGCATGACGGCGCGCCCTTTATCCAGCACCTGCATACGGTAGACGCCGAGATTGTAGGCGCCAGGGTCGTCGCTGCCAGGCGGACGGGTCACCACGACCGGCCAGGTGATCAGCGGGCCGGCATCACCGGGCCAGCAGGTCTGCACGGGAAGTTGAGCCAGGTCGCACGCAACGTCGTTCAGTGTTCGGCAGACAGAGCCAAGGCGGGGCCGGGACCACAATGCACCACGAGCCGCAGGCAAAAGGGAGCGCGCTTCAGCAAGTGTCCGCGGAGCCCTTGGCATACGCATCCAGGCAAGCAGGTGGCCGAGACTTGAAAGTCCTTCCCGGTCCGTACCCAGACCGGCAGCCACGCGCTCGACGGTGCCGAACAGATTGGTAACGACGTCCATGGACATGGGCTCGCCTGTGGCCGAGCGTGGATCGCCAATCCGCAACACCGGGCCACCCTGGGCAATGACGCGACGATGGATTTCGGTCAGCTCCAGATGCGTCGATACAGGACTGCCGATGCAACGGATCTGCCCTTCCCGGTCGAGATGGCCAAGGAATGCCGAAAGATCGGGAAAGGATGGAAGGCTGCGCTGATGCATGTTTTGTCGGTCCACCCCGGGAATGCCGGGTCAGGCCGTCATGGCATGGCACAAAGAGGCCAACTTTGATCCACAGCAAAGAAGGCTGGTTCCGTAGCGCCTAACGTCGTCCCCATGCGTCGGCGTCGGGCTGCCGCTCGAATTAGGAGACAGCCATGAGTATTCCGGCGGCAGGCAGCGCCGAGTTGATCGGCGAAGCGGTATTGGCCCTCACGCAGTGGTGGCAAAGACACTTGCCCGGACGTATCGCAAAGCCCAGGCTAAGGGACGAGGGTCAGGCTCGGCGTGCCGATTTCGACAGCGCCATGCGCTCGCCTTTTGCGTCGAGCATCCTGGTCTCCGACACCATCCAGACCTGTTGCCTGGACGCCAGCGACGAGCGCAGCCCAAGGTGAAGCTGCAGCTTTCGTCGCGCCATTCGATGCCGGTCAGACCGCGTGTCCAGTCAGGCTCCTGATCTCCAGCGCACCAGAAACGAATGAACACAGGAACATCAACCATGGTCGTCGACGGGCAATTGCCGCCATTCGTGCGGCATCTGTTTCCGCATTTTGCCGGCCTGCCGTTCGGGCCGCTGTTGACGTCGTCGCTGCGCTCGCTTGCGCGGCGACGGCCCAGGCTCTTTGATCGACTGGGTGAGCATGGCAGCGCAAGCTATCGCATCGCTCCGAGCGACCTCGCCTTTTCGTTCATCGTCACGCCCAGGGGAACAATGTCGGTTGTCCGCGTCGTGCGTAACGACGATCCGGCGTCAACCGACGTCACCATCACAGGCCCGATCCTGATGCTGCTCGGGTTGCTGGACGGCACACTCGACGGAGATGCCCTGTTCTTCCACCGGGTGATTTCGGTGAGCGGCCGCACCGAAGCGGTTGTTGCATTGCGCAATGCCATTGAGGACGCTGAGCTGCGTCCGTCCGATCTGTTGGGGCTCAGCGGCACGCTAGCCCGCTTTGCTGACGCCGGTGTGTTCGGCAGCCTGGCTGCGGCTCGCCATCTGGCCGACCGGGCAGTCGTGGATGGGAGGGGCGGAGCATGAGCGATGGACGCATCGAACTCGTCTGTCCGGCCGGCACCCCTGCAACGCTGCGCGCTGCAGTGCTGGCAGGCGCCGATTCCATCTATTGCGGCTTCCGCAACGAGACGAATGCACGAAACTTTCCCGGATTGAACTTTTCGACCGAAGAGCTCGCCGAGGGCGCGCGTTTCGCTCACGCCCATGGCAAGAAGGTACTTGTCGCCATCAACACATTCGCCCAGGTCGGCCGCGTCGACCTCTGGCGCAAGGCAGTCGACGATGCAGTCGCCAGCGGCGCCGATGCCATCATCGGCGCTGACATTGCCGTGCTCGACCATGTGGCAAGGCATCACGACGTGCGGCTCCATCTTTCAGTCCAGGCTGCGGCAGCCACGGCCGATGCCATCGGCTTTTATGTGGAGGCCTTCGGTGTCCGCCGCGTTGTGCTGCCGCGCGTGCTGTCGGTCCAGGAAATCGCTGCGCTCAACAGGCAGATCGCGGTGGAAACGGAGGCCTTTGTCTTTGGCGGGCTGTGCGTGATGGTCGAAGGGCGTTGCTATCTCTCCTCCTATGCCACCGGCAAGTCGCCCAACCTTAACGGCGTGTGCTCGCCGCCAGAGGATGTGAGCTATGTCGACGATGGCGAGGGCACGACAGCTCGCCTAGCGGGCTTTGCCATCGACCGTTACTCACCGGGCGAGCCGGCGGGATATCCGACGCTGTGCAAGGGTCGGTTCCAGGCCGGCGACAAGGCCTCCTATCTGTTCGAGGATCCCGTCAGCCTGAATGCCGGCAGCATGCTGGCAGGCCTGAAATCGGCTGGCGTGACAGCGCTCAAGATCGAAGGACGCCAGCGCGGCAAGGGCTATGTCACCGAGGTGGTGGGCGCCTTTCGCCGCGCAGTCGATGCGGTTGAGGCCGGTGGTGACGCCATCGAGATCGACCGCATCCTTGCTGGCATGTCGGAAGGTGGCAAGCAAACAGCCGGCGCTTACCGGAAAACATGGAGATAGACCGATGTGGCCGACAAAGCTGACCCTGGGACCGGTATTCTTTCATTGGTCGGCGGAAAAGCTCGCCGACTTCTATCGACGCATTGCCGACGAGGCGCCTGTCGATCGCGTGCATGTGGGCGAGGTCGTGTGCGGCAAGCGTCTGCCTTTCTCCGATCCGGTCTGGCCTGACGTCATCGAGCGGTTGGAACAGGGGGGCAAGGAAGTGGTGTTATCGACACTCGCCGCCCCCGCCAACGTGCGCGAATGCAAGGTTGTCAGGGAGCTCTGCCACGACACCCGCCTGGTCGAGATCAACGATCTGACGGCACTTCCGAGCCGGCGCGGCCAGCCCTTTGTCGCCGGGCCCTTCATCAACACCTACAATGAAGCAACGGCACGCTACCTCATCGGCCAGGGCGCGCTGACGATTTGCCCGCCAATCGAATTGTCGCTGGCAACCATCGGAGGCATCGCAAAAGCCTGCCCGGAGGCGGAGTTCGAGGCGTTCGCCTTCGGGCGGCTGCCGCTGGCGCTGTCGGGGCGCTGCTACCATGCCCGGCTGCACGGCCTGCACAAGGATTCCTGCCGCTTCACATGCGAAAAAGACCCTGACGGACTGGCTGTGGACACCATGGAGGGCCAGGACTTCCTCGCAATCAACGGTGTGCAGACGTTGTCCAACCAGGTGCATGCCGCCTGCCCTGCGCCGGAAAGGCTCGCCGCACTCGGCATCAGGCGGTTGAGGCTCTCGCCGCACAGCTGTGACATGGTGCAAGTGGCCAGGATTTATCGCGATCTGCTCGACGGCCACGAAGACGCCGAGGGCGCGCAGTTTCTGCTGTCCTGCCTCGACCTGCCCGGCCGCATGGTGGACGGCTTCTTGCACGGCAAGCCGGGGGTGCAGCCGGTCGCCGTGATCTAAGGGCGACCGGCCGGTACCTGTTAGTGGCTGCCGCCGCAGCAGCAGTCGCAACCCGGGCCGTCCTTGCGTCCGATCTCGACACGCCAGATCTCCGGACCTTGTTCGAGATATTCCCAGGTGAGTTGTGCCGGGAACGCCATTTCGAGCTGATAGTGAAGCGGGCGCGGATCGTGGTCGCTGGTAATCTCAAAGACCGAGCCGGGCGCCAGCGCGTCGACCATTGAGAATATCCGGGGATGACGCTCCATCCTGGGGATGGTCCTGACATCGATCCGCGGGATGTCTTGGACTTCGGGGTTTGCCATGTCGTTGTTGTCCTTTGGCCAGCAATGGGAAACGCCCGGCGAAACGGCCGTCCTTCCCGGGTTGCCGGACCTTAGGACTGGACGCGGACCGCCATGTTGCCGAAACGCAAACAAAACGGGCAAACGGCGCCGGTTTGGCATTTCGCAAAGAGGCAAACCAGCCTGATGGATAGAACCGTTCCAGACAACAGCGACAGCACTGGAACAGCCATGTCCACAGACATACTGGAGAAATACGGGGAGGCACGCCTGCCCCGCTACACCAGTTACCCGACAGCCCCACGTTTCTCGCCGGCGATCGGTACCGGCTGTTATGGCGACTGGCTCGAACAATTGCCCGGGAATGATCCGGTGTCGCTCTACCTTCACATTCCGTTTTGCCGGTCGATGTGCTGGTATTGCGGTTGCCACACCACCATCACGCGGCAGGATCAACCTGTCACCGATTACCTCACGGTATTGGGCGATGAAATCCGCATGATTGCCGGGCGCGTCCCGCATCATCTGCCGGTTGGCGAGGTTCATTTCGGCGGCGGCACGCCCACCATCATGTCACCGATGGAGTTCCTGTCGCTGATGGAATTGCTGCGCGACCATTATGGGTTTTCAGAGAGCACCGGCATAGCCGTGGAGATCGACCCGCGCCGGCTGACGCCCGAAATGGCCCATACCCTGGGAGAAGCGGGCGTCACCCGCGCCAGCCTCGGCGTCCAGAGCTTCGATCCGGTGGTGCAGAAGGCGATCAACCGCATCCAGACCAGGAAGCAGACGGCAGAAGCCACCGACAATCTCCGGCGTTCTGGCGTCAGCGGGATCAATTTCGACCTCATCTATGGTCTGCCGCACCAGACGGTGCAGTCCTGCATCGACACCGCAAACGCAGCAATCGCGATGTTGCCCGACCGTCTTGCGGTGTTTGGCTACGCCCATATCCCATCCTTCAAGAAGCATCAGCGCATGATCGATGAGGCGGCGCTGCCCAACGGCAAGGCGCGCAACGAACAGGCCGAGGCGATAGCAGGGACGCTGGTTGCCGCCGGCTACCGGCAGATCGGGCTCGATCATTTCGCGCTGCCCGGCGACGATCTCGTGAAGGTTCAGGAGGCGGGTCGTCTCAGGCGCAACTTCCAAGGCTACACGACCGACAATTGCGAGACGCTGGTCGGTTTCGGCGCGTCGTCCATCGGACGCATGCCCAGTGGCTACGTCCAGAACGAGGTGGCGCCCGGCCTTTATGCCCAACACATTGCCTCCGGCCGCCTTGCCACGGCCAAGGGCTACCGCCTGACGGCACAGGACCGGCTGCGAGCGGAGATCATCGAGCGCCTGATGTGCGATTTCACGGCCGACATCTGCGCGATCTGTAGGTCTTACGGTATCGACATCTCGACGTTGGTCACCGGCAATGACCGGCTGAAGGAACTTGCGTCCGACGGCGTAGTGACTATCGCCGATGGCGTGGTTCGTGTCAGCGAGGAGCACCGCTTTGTCATCCGGGCCGTTGCTGCGGCCTTCGACGCCTATGTCGACCGGTCCGGACGCACCCACAGCAAGGCAGCTTGACTTGTCGCAACACCCGGCATGCAAAAAGGCCCGGCTCTGGCGCGCCGGGCCTTTCGCCATCGCCGCCTTGTTCCCCTATCCTGCAAGGCTGCGATAGATCGCTGGAAGTGCCGCCGGCAGCTTCGAGATGTTACCGACCACGGCGTAGCCGTGCTGGCCGAACAACGCCGGTATGTAGGATTTCGCCTCCCGATCGACCGTCACGCCGAAGACCCCGAGGCCGCTGCGTCGTGCCTCCATCACCGCGCAGCGGCTATCTTCCAGCGCAAAGCGGCCTTCATAGTGGTCGAGGTCGTTGGGCTTGCCGTCGGTAAGCACCACAAGCAGCTTCTTGCGGTTGGGTTGCCGCGCCAGCTCCGCACTGGCATGGCGGACGGCCGCTCCGATCCGCGTGTAGTAGCCCGGCTTGAGCGCGGCGATGCGGGCCTCGACCGTGGTCCCCATCGGTTCGTCGAAGGCCTTGACGGTCTCAACACGGACCCAGTCGCGCCGCCGCGACGTGAATGTCAGGATCGAATGGTTGTCGCCGCAGGCGGCGAGCCCGTTGGCAAGGATCAGCAACGCTTCCTTCTCCACATCGAGCACCCGACGATTGTCAAACCAGGTATCGGTCGAAAGCGACACGTCGACCAGGATGGTGACGGCGAGGTCGTGCATCTGCGGCCGGCTCATCAGGTGGATGCGGTCGCTGCCCTGGCCGCCGGCGGCGAGGTCGCAGCGGCCACGCACGACAGCGTCCAGGTCGAGCTCGGCACCGTCGAGTTGCCCGCGCAGCATCTCACGACGAGGTCTCATAACCTCGAACTGGCGGCGCACCCTGCGGATGAGGCGCCGGGTCTCAAGATCATGCTCCCCAGCTGTCCCGCTTTCCGCTGCCGGCGCAGCCAGCACCCGGCAGTGATCGGCAAGATAGCTGCCGGTCCTGAAATCCCATTCCGGATAGGTGTGTTCCGCCGTCAGCGCGGTCCGGTCCAAAGCTTCCGGTGGCAGGTCGAGATCGAAGCGGAAGCGTGACGCGGGCCGCCCCTTGCGCTCACCCAGGGTCATGTCATCGAGGTCTTCGGCCGCCTTTGCATTGTCATCGCTGTCGTCGGAGGGACGGTCGACATTGACCATCTCGGCCATGGCGAGAATCTTTTCGAAGCGATTGAGAATGAACGGGCTGCGCTCGTCCTTGCGCGTTTGCTGGTTCTCGCGCACCGCAACCTGACGTTCGGTCTCGATGCTGCCGGCATCGCGGCCGCCTGTGGCAGGTTCGTCCTCGTCGCGGCGGGAGACGGTCTCCGCGCGCAACAAGGCGTCCGGCCACAACGGCACCGGCAACATCGGCAGGTATCCCGCCGGAGCGCGGTGCGGAAATATCGTAGGCAAAGTTTCGTCAAGCAGGCCGGCCTGCTGTTTGAGCAGACTGGTCACGCGCCGCTCGACCTGTGCTTCGATCGAGGGCAGCGGGCCGCGATGGCGGGCTGCGAGCGTTGCCGCCGCCAGACGCCGGTAGCGGCGCCCAAGCCCCGGATAGAGTTCGCTCACGCTGGCAACGGTCGCTTCCGCCCGCCGCAGTGCGGCAAGATCGCGCAGCAGCGGATCCGTCTCGACGATCGGAGCGAGCTGCATCATGGCCATGTAGGCGGCAAGCCAGACATAGAGATCGCGGTTGAGCCCTTTATCGGGGAACAGGTCGATCACCGCCGGCAGCATCAGCGATGAACCATCGCGCGACGGCTGGGCCAGCTTTTCCTCACCAAGCCCCATGCGCTGGCGCCAGCCGAGGCGATGGCCAGATGTCTTGCCGCGCACTGTTGCAATCTGGACCGTCCCTTCGCCGCCGAAGCCGCGAAAGCAGACGGCCAACACAGGCTGTACATCAGCAAGATGCACTGCGTGCTCAGGATGGCGCGGCCAGGTCTGGACGTGGCCGATCAGACGATGCCAAGCACGACCGACCGTCTCTTCCAGCTCGAGGAAATCAAGCATGGCGGGCCTCAGCGGATCTGTGAATCAGCAAGCTCGACCAGCGCCGCCTTGACGTCGGGCTCGTCGGTCAGCGGCTCGATCAAGGCTGCCACTACGGCCTCGCGAACCGGCAGACCGGCGTTGATAAGGGTGGCGCAATAGACGAGCAGCCGGGTGGATGCACCCTCCTCCAGGTCGTGGCCCTTCAGCGCGCGGATGCGACGGGCGAGTTCGACCAGCGGCGCCACCTGGCTCTCGGCCAGCCCGCTCTCGATGGCGACGACGACGATCTCGTCCGCCTTGGGCAGGAAATCGAACTCGATGGCGACGAAGCGTTGGCGCGTGCTCGGCTTAAGGCTCTTCAAAAGGTTCTGGTAGCCAGGATTGTAGGAAACAACGAGCATGAAGCTCGCCGGTGCCGTCAGCTGTTCGCCGGTGCGTTCGAGCGGCAGGATGCGGCGGTCGTCGGTCAGGGGATGCATGACAACGGCAACGTCCTTGCGCGCCTCGACGATCTCGTCGAGGTAGCAGATGCCGCCTTCGCGCACGGCACGGGTAAGTGGCCCGTCGACCCAGACCGTGTCACCGCCCATCAGCAGGTAGCGCCCCGTGAGATCGGCCGCTGCCAGGTCGTCGTGGCAGGAGACGGTCGACAACGGCAGGCCGAGTTTCGCCGCCATATGGCTGACGAAGCGGGTCTTGCCGCACCCTGTCGGACCCTTGAGCAGCAGCGGCAGCCGTCGCTCCCAGGCGCGCTCAAACAAGGTGCATTCGTTGCCGGAAGGGCTGTAGTATGCGGGGCTTTCGACGATAGGGCGGACGTTCGGCAGGGCGATGGTCATCGTGGGAACTCCATGGAAAGCAGGCATGAGGCATGGCCCCGGATACCCCGAGGCCATGCAGGTGGCATCATTCGGCGGGCTGCAGCGCGCGGGCCGGCTTTTCGATGCGTTTGCGGCCAGGTACCAGAACGGCCCACATGAACATGAGTGCCGAGATGACCACCACGACGCCGGAGCCCAGGCGCACCCAGTAAAACAGGGCAAGCTGGTCCTGCACGTCCATGTAGCTTTCGCCCAATACGCGCTGGAGGTGCACCTGGACCACGCCGGCGAAGGTGAGCGCGAAGGTCATTACCGACATGGCGGTGACCATCATCCAGAAGCTCGAGATGGAGAGCCACTGGTTGTAGGGCGCGCGTCCCTTAATCTCGGGGATCGCATAGGCCATCATGGCAAGATTGAGCATCACATAGGCCCCGAAGAAGGCGAGGTGTCCGTGCGCCGCCGTAACCTGGGTTCCGTGGGTGTAGTAGTTCACCGACGACAGCGTGTGTAAAAAGCCCCAGACGCCGGCACCGAAGAAGGCCATGACGGAGCAGCCGATGGACCAGAGCAGTGCTGCCTTGTTGGGGTGATTGCGTCCGGCCTTCCAGGTCATGTGGAAGGTGAACAGCACCATGGAAAAGAAGGGCGCAACCTCGAGCGTGGAGAACAGCGAGCCGATCCACTGCCAGTAGCCGGGCGCGCCGATCCAGTAATAGTGGTGGCCGGTACCGAGGATGCCAGAAAACAGCGCCAGTCCGACGATGACGTAGAGCCATTTCTCCACCACCTCGCGGTCGACACCGTTGAGCTTGATCATCAGGAAGGCGAGAACTGACGCCATGATCAATTCCCACACGCCTTCGACCCAGAGATGGATGACGTACCACCAGTACATCTTGTCCAGCGCCAGGTTGGAGGGGTTGTAGAAAGAGAACAGGAAGAAGATCGCCAGGGCCCACAGGCCGAAAAGGAGGATGTTGGTGACGGCGGTCTTGCGGCCCTTCAGCGCGGTCATGGTGATGTTGAACAGGAACATCAACACGACAACGACAATCCCCACCTTGATGATAAAGGGCTGTTCGAGAAACTCGCGACCCTCATGGATCCTGAACAGGTAGCCGACCACTGCGACACCTGCCGCAATGAAGAACATCCAGAACTGGAGGATCGCCAGCCTGGGACTGTAGAGCTCCGTCTCGGTCTCCTCAGGCAGAAGATAGTAGGTAGCGCCCATGAAACCCATCAGCAGCCAGACCACCAGCGCGTTGGTGTGGATCATGCGGATGATGTTGAACGGCAGAAGCTCGGACAAGGTGTTGGGCAGCACGTAGATGGTGCCGGCAAGCACGCCGAAGGCGACCTGTGCCAGAAACAGGACAAGCGCGCCGTAGAAGTAGGTCATCGCGACCTTTTGCGTTTGGTATTTCATGTCTCTCTCCCCGGCGCTCAGCCGGCCTGGTTCGGTGGCCAGTTCTGGGTCTTGATGCGGCTCGTCCACTCGAGGAAGTCGGCGAGGTCGTTCAGTTCCTGGTCGTTGAGATTGAATTGCGGCATCTGTCGCCGGCCTTCGATCCCCGAAGGCTGCGCGGCCATCCAGGCCTTGAGGGTTTCGCGTGCGCCGGCTGGATCGGTGTCGCCGCCATAGCGCAGCCAGACATTGCCGAGTTCGGGTGCGAAATAGGCCCCCTCCCCCAGGATGGTGTGGCAATTGATGCAGGAATTGCGCTCCCAGACATGCTTGCCGCGAGCCACTGAGTCCGTCAGCGTCTTCTCGTCAGTCGAGGTCGTTCGCATGTAGAAGTGGCTGTGGGCGGTAAGTCCCACGAAGATTGCGAAAAAGAAGATCGAGCCGCCGTAAAAGACATTTCGAGCCCCCGTTTTTGTGAGGCGTTCTGCCATCACGCGTTCCTTTCCCAGTCAGACTTCCCGATGCGGAACAGCCTGAGCGATTCACCCCGGCGGACCAGCCGCCGCTCTCCGGAAGCAGTTCCGGGTCGGAACCTTCTATGGGTTTGGGAAAGGCGGTCTTTGCGATTTGGCAAACAAAGCGGCTCAGCCAACCGCAACAAGGACAATGGCTGCCTTTACAGCGGCGAGTGCGGCAAGGACCGTGCACCATCCGACAAGGGCGCGGCCGATGGGCCGGTTAGGACGTAGCCCCATGAAATCGACCACGACCAAGCGCGCCTTGAGCATCGCCAGGGACAGCACGATGCCAAGGCTGGCAAGCCCGCCGGCAAAGCGCAACGCGAGCACGCTCGCAGCCGTCAACGCAAGAAGGACGAGCCAGATTTGCAGCAGATGCTGTTGGGTGCCATCGGTCATGCCGGTCACACCAGATAGACGATCGGGAACATGACGATCCAGATCAGGTCGAACACGTGCCAAAGCGTGGTCATGAGGACCACGTTCGATCGCTCAGCCTTCCAGCTGACAAGCAAGAGCACCATTGAGCCGAAAAGAACATGCAGCAGGTGAAAGCCGGTCAAAAGGAAGTAGAGTTCGAAGAAGACGCCGTAGCCTGGGTTGCCGGCGTGGGCGATCTCGCCAGAATATTCGAAAATCTTGATGACGACGAAACCGAGGCCCAGCAACGCTGCAAATACCAATGACCGTCGGACAATTGCATGGGGTATTCCAGGGCGGGCGGCGCAGGCGGCCTGCCAGCCGCTGGTGAGCAGCACCGCAGTGTTCAAGGCGGCAAGCGGTGCGTTCAGATGCAGTTGGGCAGCGGCAAACGCTTGGGCCTTGAAGATGCCAGTGACCATGAAGGCGGCAAGCAGCATGCCGAACGCGGCAAGCTCACTCCACACCAGGATCCAAAGCAGGAAATCGCCCGTGTCGGGAGCTTCTTCCTCCTGTCGGGCCGCCGTTACTGTCATGTCCATGCTGTTTCATAGGCAGCCGGCGGCAGCGCTTCTTTGCGTTTGCGCAAGGTAGCGTACGCGAAAAGCTGCGAAACCACCGCATCAGCATCATCCACGTGGAGCCGACGATGAGCAACGCACAGTTCGGACTATCCGTCGCCACGCCAATCATCATCGGCTTCGCAATCCTGCTCTATCGCATGGGGGTCCTGCAGCGTACGGGGGCTGCTTCGGCCGTGCTCGTCTCGATCGCGACTGCGGCGATCCTTTTCCTGAACCAGTAGCCTGTTCCGGGCCGCCGTGATGAACCGCGAGACAGCATCGAACGGCATGGTCTCCCTCAACCGGCTTTATGACAGGACGCTGCGCATCTGCGACGACCTCGAGGAAATCGCCGACACCTTGCCCAATCCCGATCGCCGGCTTTGCCGACGGCTGGCCATCGAACTCGATGAGACTGTTTCAGTGGTGATCCGGCGCGAAGAGCGGGACCTCTTTCCCCTCCTCACCGGATCAGCCAGGGCAGCTGTTGTCGCAAGGCTGCGCGAGGAACATGCGCAAGACCGCTCGGCCGCTGCCGACATCGCTCGCGCGCTCACCAGCATTTCCCGCGGTCGGGCCAAAGGCTCTTATGACGCGATCGGCTATATGTTGCGCGCCTACTTCCTCGGCGTCCGTCGTCATGTTGCATTTGAGCAGACGCTGCTTGCCGCGGCCAAAGCAGCCACCGCTCCGCAGTGATCTCATGCTGCTTCCAAGGTTCAAGACCGCGCATCCGATGCCCTCGCCGGCATGCGTTACAAGTCGCGGCCAAACACTTGCCAAATTGTCGCACTGCAGCATCTGTTTGCGCTGCAACAAAGAGTGATTGCCGGCGAGCTTATAATCTTCTGACCGTAACAACAGGCAACATCACGCCAGAAGGAGATTTAGATATGTTGACGCGACGCGAAGCACTCTTGGGTACGGCCACAGGTGCGGCCGCGGCCGCGCTTCTTGGTTCGGTCCTGGCGACCCCGGCTCTGGCGCAGGCCAAGGTGGCCGATGTCGCCGGCTTGCCGCGGGTCAAGGTCGACCTGGTCGCCCCGCCTTTCGCCCACCCCCACGACCAGATCGCCAAGGGTGGACCGAAGGTCATCGAATACCGGATGACTATCAAGGAACAGCCGATGGTGATCGACGGCGAAGGCACCACGCTCAGGGCCATGACCTATGAAGGTTCCATGCCTGGTCCGTTGATGATCGTGCATGAGGGCGACTATGTCGAACTCACGCTGGTCAATCCCGAAACCAACGAGATGCCGCACAACATCGATTTCCACGCGGCAACCGGCGCATTGGGCGGAGGGGCGCTGACCCACGTCAATCCAGGCGAACAGGCCATCCTGCGCTGGAAGGCGACCCGCACGGGCACCTTCGTCTACCATTGCGCGCCGACGGGCATGATCCCCTGGCACGTCGTGTCGGGCATGAGCGGTGCTGTCATGGTCCTGCCGCGTGACGGACTGAAGGACGAGAATGGCAAGCCGCTGAAATACGACCGCATCTTCTACATTGGCGAGCATGACCTCTATGTCCCGCGCGACGAGAACGGCAAGTACAAGAAGTACGACAGCCTCGGAGACAGCTATGACGAGACGCTGAAGGTGATGCGCGGTCTCATTCCCACGCACGTCGTGTTCAACGGCAAGGTCGGCTCGCTGACCGGCGACCACGCTCTCAAGGCCAAGGTTGGAGAGACGGTGCTGTTCGTCCATGCCCAGGCGAACCGGGACACCAGGCCCCATCTCATCGGCGGTCATGGCGACCATGTGTGGGAAGAAGGCAAGTTCGCCAATCCGCCGGCCAAGAACCTCGAGACCTGGTTCATCCGTGGCGGTTCGGCCGGAGCTGCGCTTTACACCTTCCTGCAGCCAGGGGTCTATGCCTACGTCAATCACAACCTGATCGAAGCGGCCGAACTCGGCGCAACGGCTCACGTGTTGGTCGAAGGCGAATGGAATGACGACCTGATGAAGCAGGTCGCTGCCCCCGGGCCGATCCCGACCAACTGACCGGCGGCAAACTTCACTGTCCAACTCGGCCCGCCGGCATGCCTGCGGGCCGTTCTTTTACACGGGCAAACAGGGGCCCAACCATGAAACCGCGAAATCTGCTTTTGGCCTCAGCCGCCATCGTGCCTGTGCTTGCACTGGCGGTCTATCTGCCGCTGCGCGAACCCGGCGGGTCGTCTGACTTGCCTGATGTGGCATCTCCACGGACGGTCGTCGTTGCTCCAGGGCGGATGGCCTACAGGCTGCCGGGTGAATTCCAGAGCGCCGAACGGCCTGTCGATGCCCCGGAACGCCAGGTCCGCTTTCGCCGCTCGTTCGACATCATGGCCTATCAGGTCAGCGCCGCAGACTATGCGATCTGTGTTGCCGATGGTGCCTGCGAAGCGCCTGACGTCGCAATCGAATGGGCCGGCAATCTACCGGCAACTGGCGTGAGCTTCCGCGATGCCAACGCCTATGCGCAGTGGCTGTCGGCCAAGACGGGTGCAAGCTGGCGCCTGCCGAGCGACGAGGAATGGGCCTTCGCTGCGGCCGAGCGTTTTAGCGATGAAGGGCTTGATCAAGACGGTGGTGACACCATCGCACGTTGGCTCGCGCGTTATCGCAGCGAATCCGAAGCAGCAAAGGGGCGCGATCCCGCACCCAGGCCGCGGGGACATTTCGGCGCCAATTCCAACGGGCTCTACGATGTCGGCGGCAACGTCTGGGAATGGACCACGACCTGCTATCGCAGGGCAGCACTCGACGAAAGTGGGCGTATCGACACCAGCACCGACAATTGCGGCGTGCGTGTCGTCGGCGGCAAGCATCGAGGCTACATGTCCTTCTTCATCCGCGACGGCAAGAGCGGCGGCTGCGCGGCAGGCCTGCCGCCCGACAATCTTGGTATCCGACTGGTCAGGGAACGTGCGTCGATGCTTTCGGCCTTCAAGGCATTCTGGCGCGGCGCCACAGGTTAGCGGAGCCGACTAGAAAGGCCCGGATCTCCGATGGAGACCGGGCCTTTCTCATGTCTGGCAGGTTAGATGATCCTTCTCACGCGACATTGGGCTGCCGCGCTCGCAGACGAGGGCGTATCAGCATGCCACCATAGACCGCTGCGTAGCCGAGGAAAGCCAAAGTCCAGGCCGTAGCTGAAGCATGCAGCAACGGTGTTGCAGAGGGCATGAAGGCATAGGCAATTCGCAGGATTGCCGAAGCGATGATGGCGGAAAAGACCAGGCAGGTCGTGTTGCTCGCATGCAGCTCGCGTCCCGTATGCCCAAGCGTAGCCCGCACCATCACTGCAAGGGTCATTGCACCGATCGCACCGGTACCCAGCGCATGCAGCCCTGCGGCAGGCGCTACTGTATCCGGCAGGAGAACCGCCAGCGCCGCCAGGATGAACCCGACAGGCACGAAGGCATAGGCAATGTGCAAGATGAGCACCAGCGGATCGCGCCATGTGCGATCGCCGGCCCAACGGCCGAGCCTGGCGAGGTTGAGACCCGCCGCTACAAGAAGCACAGTGCCGCTCACGGCACTGTCGGGAAAACAGGTCCATACCACAAGGGCGAGCGTGGAGCCGACGATCGTGATCGCATCGAAGCGGTTGAACGGCACCGGCAGCCGCCCTGGGTTTTCGCGAGCCAGCCAGTTGCGGGTGAAGCTCGGAATGATGCGGCCGCCGATGATCATGATCAGAACCACCGCGGCACTGATTCCGAGCCGGCGGGCGACGTCAGCCTCGCCATTGAAGCGCACTTCGAGATGGTAGACGACATTGGCGGCAAACAGGACGCTGACCGGCGCCAGGACCTTGAGGTTCTTCCAGTTGCGGCCGGTGACGATTTCGACAGCGGCAGCCACAGCTACCGCCAGGAGGAAGGCGCTGTCGATGACCGCTGCAGCGAGCCAGCCGATATCGGCCGAGAAAAACACTGCGAAACGGCCGGTGAGCCAGATCGCTACCAGTGCTGCCAGCGGCAAACCCTGCACCGGCAACCGGCCCGTCCAGTTGGGAATGGCCGTGAGCAGGAAGCCGGTAATGATGGCTGCAACATAACCGAAGATCATTTCGTGGATATGCCAGTCTATAGGGGGAAAGACGCTTGAGCTCTCGAGCCGCCCGTAGAGCATCGGCAGCCACATCAGAATGCTCAGGCCGGCATAGAGCGAGCCAAGCAGGAAGAACGGACGAAACCCGTAAGACAGGACGGCGGGATAGTTGCCCGGCCGCAGGCGAGGAATGGCCATGGTGGCGATCCTTTGAAAAAAGCAAAAGCCGGGCAGAGCCTGTCTACCCGGCTGTTTCTGGAGAGCTATCAGGCGCAACCGCCACGGCTCAGTTGGCCGGCACCTGCGCCAGCAGTGCCTCGAACACCTTCTTGGCCTTGCCGGTCTGCTTGACCGCCTTGGCCTGCTCGAGATTGGTCGGCTTGCCGACCACGACAAGCGCAACCATGCCCATGCCGTAATGCGGCGTGCACTTGACGCCGTAGATGCCTTCCTTGTCGAGCGTGACGGTGATCTGCTCGTTCATCTTGCCCTTGAAGGGCGTTGCCCCCTCGGGGATCATGTCCTTGATGCTCTCGGCATCGTGGGACTTGTCTGTCGGCACGAAGGTGACGGTATCGCCGGGTGCCGCGACGATGAAATCGGGCTGGAACACCATGGCCCCCTTTTCGCCCTTGTTCAGCATCTGGACCTGATGATCGGCCGCCTGGGCGGCGCCGGCCAGAAGGGCGACTGCAAGGGCGGCCGCAACAACAACTGCATGTTTCATCGTCTTTCCTTTGTTTTTGCATGACGGCTCCAGCCGTTGGCCCTCTGTAGGGGGCTTGCGTGTCGAGAACTTTGATCAAGCGCAAACTTGACCGGGTTCTCAGGATTTTAGGGCAGCTTGCCGCCATCTGTCGGGCTGTGACATTCTGGCGCTCGACATCGGTCGGCGAATGCGCGCACTGGGGATGCTACCGACCAGGAGGAACAATTGAGCCGACTCGATCGCTCGCTGATTGCAGGCATGCCGATATTCCAGGGCATGGCTGCCGCTGATCTGGACGGTGTCCTCCAGAAGGCCCGCTCGTTGCGGATGGCAAAGGACCAGACGGTTTTCGAGCAGGAAGGCGAAGCTCATTCCTTTTTCCTGCTGCTCGACGGCCATGTTCGTGTGGTCAAGACCACACCCGACGGCCAGCAGGTGATCGTCCGCTACATCAGCCCGGGAGAATTGATGGGCATAGCGCACGCGCTGGGCCGCACCACCTACCCGGCCAGTGCGGTCGCTGCCGTCGATTGCGTGGTGCTGGCCTGGCCTGGCCATCTTTGGCCCGAAATGGCTGCAAGCTTCCCCAGTTTCGGAGCCGGAACCTACAAGACCGTCGGCGCCCGGTTGCAGGAGACCCAGGCGCGCGTGGTCGAACTTGCCACCGAGCAGGTTGAGCAACGGGTCGCCCATGCCTTGCTCCGTCTGGTCAAGCAGACGGGCAGGAAGACCGAAGAAGGCATTCTTATCGACTTTCCGATCTCGAGGCAGGACATTGCCGAGATGACCGGTACAACGCTTCACACAGTCAGTCGCCTTCTGACCGCCTGGGAAGAAAAAGGTCTGGTCAAGAGTGGTCGCCAGAAGGTGACAGTCGTCGAGCCGCACCGCCTGTTCGCGCTTGCCGAAGGCCAGGCCGACAAGGGCTAGCCACAAAGGTCACTTCATCGCCTTTGTCAGGTCCTCGACCAGCAAATCCTCGTCGAGGAAATGTTCTCGTGCTGCGTCGGATGCTGTGTGAAACGAGGCGATGGGGCAGCCGACACAAAGCATGCCATGGTTGAGGATGACCCTGATCGAGCCGGGCCATCGCCGCATGATGGTATCCATCGTCATATCGTGGTCGAAACGTGACTTCATTGTCGGGCTTACCGTTTGTCGACGCTGACAATGAACTGGGAGGCGCGTCCTTTCGTTGCGCTCGAACAAACACGCGAGCCATTGCACGTGCCGACACTAGCGCCGCGGCAAAGAAGAACTCGGCACCATGATGGAGGTTCAGGCCTAGGCTAACAATACGAGGAAAGCGCTTTGCGGCCAGTGGGCGGAGCGGAAAACGACCGGATCGGTCGGCTCGGGGAGATTGAATTTTTCCGGCTTTGCGAACTTGCGAAATTGAGCTGTTCGAAGGTGGAACCGGATCGAACCGGCAAGGATTTCATTGTCGAGTTTCCACCGCTCGCACTTGCAATGGGCCAGTCTTTTGAGCGTCGCGACGCGCCTCGGCAATTTGCCGTGCAAGTTAAAACGATCAAGGCACAGACGCGGTCGGCGACCCTCACGCTGTCCGTGGCGGAACGTCTGGCACGAGATCTGTGGCCGACTTTGGTCTGCGCCGCTGCATCCGGGGCTTGGCGAAGGGACACTCACCATCGCGCCTCAAACCTCCAGCAATGCGATTCTTACCCTGACAGACCTGGAGTGCGACCGCCGCCTTACGCATGGCCACTCTCGACAAGCCAGCCTGCCACTGATTTGCCATCAGCGCGGAAGCAGCTGCCGACGAAACGACCGGCGGGCGGGGCCTAGAAGAGGCAGCCTCTTTCAGGATCAGCTTCTCGAGTGTCAGGTCCGAGACAGCCTTGCGCAATCGGTCGCTCTCTTTCTCAAGCTCCTTGAGACGCTTTACCTGGTCGCTCTTCAAACCACCAAACTCCTTGCGCCACCGGCAATACGTGAACTGCGTCAAGCCGATCGAGCGTACAGCTGCTCCGACAGATCGGCCTTGCGACAACAACAAGTCAGCCTGGCGCAGCTTCGCAGCGATCTCTTCGGGCCTATGCTTCTGCTGGGGCATTTAGACGTCCTCTCCAACGGCTCAATAGCCTAATTCAGGGAGGACCACTTTTCAGCGGGCAGACCACCTTCACCGAGCGGTCATACCGGGAAGATCGTGTGGCGCCGCGGAAAGCAACGCGATGAGCGGCACATCCTGCGACTTACCTCACAGTGATTGAAACTGCTTCCTGTGAAAGTAGCTATTGCGGCCTGCGGATGCGGCTGTAAGGTAGCGTTATATTCGAATGAATATAAGGGAGGCAGATATGGCTGAGACAATTTCCAGGTCCGTGACATTGACCAAGATGTGCGAACTGCACGGCATCGACATGCCCAGCGATGGCGAACTGGCCAATCAGTTCAAACAGGCGTTCCCCACCGCCGCCTATGATGACGGCGCTGGTGAATGGAGAATGGTCTGGAAGAAAGGGACCTACGCGGAGTCGAACGCGCGGCTCGAGGCGTTTTTCGCAGAGAACGGAGTAGCCGTCACTCACGTCGACAAATGCTAGACCGCACGATCAAAGGGGCTGCCGCCCATCCGGCCGACAGCCGTGATGGCTATCTCATCCTCGGCATATTGCTGTTGTGCCTCCTGGCGTTGACCATCCTGTCGTTGGGCATGGGACGCGTTTCCATTCCACCGGGCAAGGTGCTTTCGATCCTTGCGTCCGCCGTCGGGCCCATGGAGGCGCGGTGGACACCCGCCGAGGAGCTCATCGTCCTGAACGTCAGGCTGCCCAGGATATGCGCTGCCCTGATGGTTGGCGCAGCACTCGCAGCATCAGGTGCTGCCTACCAGAACCTGTTTCGGAATCCGATCGTGTCGCCGGACATCCTGGGGGTTTCCGCCGGCGCGGGATTCGGCGCCTCCATGGCCGTCATGCTGAACATCGGAGCCTTGGGAATTCAGGCTTCCGCCTTTGGCCTCGGCCTTCTGGCGGTCATCATGTGTTTTGCCATCGGGCAGGCAATCAACCGCCATTCGCTGATCGTGCTCGTTCTGGTTGGCGTTGTCATTGCAGCCTTCTTCCAAGCACTCATCTCGGTCCTCAAGATCGTCGCCGACCCCGTCGACGTGCTGCCAGTGATCACCTTCTGGCTGCTTGGTGGCCTGAACAAGATCACGCCCGCGGACCTGCCCCTGGCGGGAGGAATGATTGCAGTCAGCCTCGCCGCCCTGTTTGCCCTGAGGTGGCAGGTAAACGTCATGGGCATAGGCGAGGAAGAGGCCAGGAACCTCGGTGTCAATGTAACGCTCGTCCGCATGCTGCTTGTGCTATCGGCCACCTTGATGACCGCAGCTGCGGTCAGCATCTCGGGCATCGTCGGCTGGGTCGGCCTCGTGGTTCCGCACATGGCGCGCATGCTCGTTGGCCCAAGCTTCGAGCGTATGCTGCCTGTGACGATGGTCGCGGGTGCCCTGTTCGTGCTGCTCGTCGATGACATCGCCAGGGCAGCCAGTTCGATGGAACTGCCGCTCGGCATCGTCACGAGCGTCATTGGTGCCCCCCTGTTCATCGTCCTGCTCCTGCGAGCGAGGACCTCCTGGTCATGACGTTGCGTGTCGAAAACCTTGCCTTCAGCTTCCCGCAAGGCGGCCGCAGCCTTGCCGACATCAGCTTCACGCTGGAACGCGGAGAGGTCACCTGCATCCTTGGCCCCAACGGCGCAGGCAAGACCACGTTGATCCGATGCCTGCTGGGAGGCTTGGCGATTCACTCGGGTTCAGTGACCTTTGACGGCATGTCCGCGCGCGAGTTCGGACCGCGGCAGTTCGCGGCCCGGGTGGCGCATGTTCCGCAGACCACCCATTCGGTGTTCGGGCATCTGGTCAGAGACATCGTCCTGATGGGACGCTCGGCGCATCTGGGCATGTTGCAGTCGCCAGGCGCGCAGGATCACCAGATCGCCAACGCATCGCTTGAGCGTGTCGGCATATCCCATCTGGCTGAACGGCAGTTTGCCAGCATCAGTGGGGGCGAACGGCAGTTGTGTCTGCTTGCCAGGGCCCTGGCTCAATCGGCAACCGTGCTGATCATGGATGAGCCAGCGGCAAGCCTGGATTTCAGCAACCAGATCAGGATTCTCGACATCGTCGCATCGCTTGCCCGCAATGGCTACGCGATCCTGATGACCACCCATCACCCCGACCATGCTCTTTTGGTCGGCACCAAGGTCCTGGGCCTGCGCGAGGGCCGGGTCTTCGGCATTGGCAGCCCAAGGAAGCTGCTCACGTCCGATTTTCTGTCCGATCTTTACGGCGCACCCGTCCGCATCCTGGAGGAAGCCGACGGCGCGCGCGCCTGTGTCCCCGTTCTATCCAATGCAAGCCAGGAGTCTCAGCAACATGCGTAAATTCACCATTGCGATCGTCGCATCCTTGACCGCGTCACTGATGGCCGCGACGGCATATGCCCGCGACATCGTCGACATGACCGGGCGTACGGTAACCGTGCCAGACAAGATCGAACGCGTCGTCACGCTCGGCTCGGTGCCTGTCATCAACAGCTTCGTCTTCGCCGTAGGCAAGGCCGACACACTGGCAATGGGCCTGCCAGTCCGCTTCAACCCCAAGCGCTGGGCCTGGCAGTTCGTCTTCGCGCCACAGCTCAAGACAGGCCCCGATCTTCAGGATGCCAATTATGGCCCGGATGTCGAAAAGATCGTGAGCGCCCAGCCGGATGTCGCCCTGAGCTTCGAAAAGTCGACTGCCGACGTTCTTGGCAACAGCGGCGTTCCAACCGTCCTTTTGCGTATCCAGACCCCGGAGGATGTCAAAGCTGGCGTAAAGCTGGTGGGCGACCTTCTCGGCAATACGCAGGTCGGAGACGAATACGCAAAATACTTCGACGCGACGCTGGCCCGTATCGCTGCCAAGGTCGACGCAATCCCGCAAGACAAACGTCCGACGGCCCTCTACCTGAACCCCGCCAACATGACCCAGCCGCATCTCGTCGCCGAATGGTGGCTGCGCGCCGGTGGGGCGCGCAGCGTCACCGACGATGGCCGCTCAGAGGAAGTGCTTACCCTGTCCACGGAAACGGTTGTCGGGGCAAACCCGGACTTCATCGTGCTCTCCGATCCCGGACATATCGAAGCGCTCAAGAAGGACGCGACCTTGTCGCAGTTGGACGCAGTCAAGAACGATCGAATTCTTGTCGCGCCAATGGGTGCTCACACCTGGGGCAACCGCACCGTCGAGCAGATCCTGACGGTCCTGTGGGCTGCAAGCCAGTTCCATCCGGACCAGTTTCCGCATGCCGAGCTGGTCGCCGAGGTCAAGAATTTCTACGCCACCTTCTTCAAGGCCGATCTCAGCGACGCGCAGGTGGAATCCATTCTGTCCAATGGCCGTGCAGGGAGCTGAGCAGCACCATGCATCACGCCACATACCCGCATAAATACGACAAGCCCCCAAGCCACGCGTTCAGCCTGCCGCGGGAAGGCGAACTGACCGGCCTGTTCCTCAAGGAATTTCCTGGTGCCCACTTCAACGAAGAGCACCAGGAATGGCGGATCGAGTGGGACGAGAGCCAGTTCCCCGAGCAGGGGCGAAAGATCGATGCTTTCGCCACCGCCCACGATCTCGAAGTCCTGCATCGGTACTGACCCGGCAAGCCATGCAAGAATTCAAGATTGGCCTGTCCGGTTGCAGCGGCGCACTGGAATCCATCTCCAGTGCGGCCTTGCTCGATCTCGCAGAACTCACCGAAGAGCTGGGCTACGATGCCCTCTGGCTGAACGAAGAGCATTTCCAGGGCGGCGAAGGCGGTGGAGCGGATGGGCGCCGTTGCCTGTCGCCACTCATTCTTGCCTCGGCGATCCTTGCCAGGACCAGCCGCCTGCGGGTGGGCTTCTCGGTCTTGCTTCTGGCGATGTACCATCCGCTGCGCCTGGCCGAGGAAATAGCGAGCCTGGACGTGCTCTCGAACGGGCGGGTAGACCTCGGCATCTCGCGTGGTGCCAACCCACGCTATCTTTCAGTCTTCGGCATAGACGATGGGGCCGGATCCCAGGAGAGCTTCGCTTCCGGCATGGGCCTCATGCAGCGTGCCTGGCTGAGGGGGCCGTTGCGTGTAGGATCCGAGAGCGTTTCGATCGAGCCCAAGCCAATCCAGCAGCCCCATCCACCGGTGTTCGTCGGAACCTACACGTCCGGGACCGCCGCCTGGGCCGCTCGGAACGGGCACCGCATCATCTGCCACGGCATCAACAATCTGGAGGCAATCCGCCCGGTGCTTCAGGCATATGCGACCGAGGGCGGAAACCTTGCAGAAGTCCCATTCGGCCGCTTCGTCTATGTCAGCGAAAGCGACGAGCAAGCGCGCGAAGAGCTTTGGGAGACCGTACTCAAACTAACGGATCGGTTGAAGACGATTGGCATCTCCAGGCGCGGCAACATCATCTCCGACGATGACCTCGAGCCCGAGGCGTTCTACAATCGCATGGTCATCGCCGGCAGCCCCAAGACGTGCGCGCAGCGGATACTGGAACTGCGGCAGGAATTCGGGATCGGTTATCTCAACGCGCTGGCGGCATTTTTCGGATTTCTGCCGTTGGACGCGTTGAAGAGATCTCTGACGCTACTGGCGAAGGAAGTGCGCCCCCTGCTGCGGTAAAAATGGAATGCTCCCGTAGTCCTGGCGCTGTATGATCCGTCGTGGCCCGCGCGCTTCGCAAAGAAACGAGCGACGTTGGAAGGGGCGAGATCAGGCTCGGCTTTACCGGCGGCCTGGCAAGGTGGGTAAGCACACCTTCCAGATGTGAAGAGAGTGGCATTTTCAGTCCTGCGGGGACTTGGGCGGAAACCTGTTGGCGAGGTTCTGTTGCAACAGAACTTCATCCCCTCCAGGTCGCGCAGGCTCGGAGCGTAGGCCAGGGTACGATCTGACACTCAGCAGAATGACCGATTGATCGAAGCGGCTCGACGGCCTCGTCGACCTCCACCAGAATCGCCCTATCCGCGCCCATCGCCAGTGCGGTGCGCAGTGTCTCCGCAGCTTGCGCCGGGCCGATCGACACAACATGTACGAGTGCTCGGACAGGTCGGCGTGGATTTCGACATGGTGGCCAGCGGTCCATGTCACGAAGCGGGTGCCAGGGAGGGGTCGCGATGGAGACGGGATAGTCTTCAACGCCAGTTACGAGCGCGCGCCACAGCTTGATCGAACAGATGCCGACGGCGCGCGCGATCCGTCTTTCTCGCAACAGAGGTGGTATTGCCGTGCCCAATTGCCGGAAGATCAACGCCGAGTGCCAGCGTCGCGAGAGAGGCGCAACCGTAGCTGGTCAGCTCATCGAAGGCTGTATTCTTGATATCGCGACCCAGGCTGTCAGCGAGAAACTCTACAAAGTAGGCACTTCGCGAGAGACCGCCGTCGACGGATAGGCTTTCGGTGATGGCAATCCGACTTGCCATCGCCTCAATCACCTCGACAGTTGCCAAGGCAACACCTTCCAGAGCCGACTGAAGCATTTGCTCTCGCGTCGTATCGGCCGTGATACCTATCCACGCTCCCGCAGCGCTTCGGTCCCAGTAAGGACAGGCTAGCCCCGAAAGGGCCGGGACAAATACCAACCCACTGTCTAGCGCAGTACAGCTTTCGAAGGCTTGCAGGTCCTCGTAACTCTTCATCAATCCGATGCGCCCCAGCCACTCGACCGCCGATCCGGCATCATAGACGCCACCATCAACGGCGTAGACGGTCTCATTGGGCGTCTGCCAGGCGACCGTGGGCAGCAGGCCGATCTCCGGACTGCGCACGATCTGCGCACCGGTCACCGCCAGTGCGAAAGCGCCGGTGCCGAACGTGATCTTGGCATCGCCTGCCTTCCGGCAGCCATGACCGTAGAGGGCAGCCTGCTGGTCGACCACCGATGCGGTGACCGGAACCTTGCCGACGCTGCCGAACACGTGGCCCGCCGATGGCACGATGGCTGGGAGTGTCTCAAGCGGCACACCGAACAGCCGGCAAAGCTCTTCGTCCCAGTCCAAGGTCTCGAGATTCATCAGCGAGGTGCGCGATGCCGTCGTCGCATCGGTGACGTAGCGGCCGGCGAGGCGATCGAGGAAGAACGCATCGGTGGTGCCGAGGCGCAGCCGACCGGCCCGATGCGCATCGCGGGCGGCAGGCAGGTTCTGCAGGATCCATCCGAGCTTGGAGGCGGAGAAATAGGGATCGAGCGGCAGGCCCGCACGCTCCAGCGTCATCGCCTCGACGCCTTCGGCGCGCATCTGTTCGATCACGTCCTTGGTTCGATTGTCCTGCCAGACGATGACCGGCGACAGCGGCTCGCCCGATATGGCGTCCCATGCGAGGCAGCTTTCGCCTTGGTTGTCGATACCAAGGGCATCGACCTCTCCAGCAACCTCGATGCAGGCGGCAACGTTGCGCAGCAGTTCGAGCGGATCGTGCTCGACCCAGCCGGGATTTGGATAGTGCTGGGCATGGCGAACGGAATGTGCAACGCGCAGGAGCCCGTTGCCGTCAGCCAGGAGGACGCGGGTCGAAGTGGTTCCCTGGTCGATCGCCGCGATCCGCATCATGCCGTCCCATCCGTTTCAAAGCTGATCGAAATTGCCTCCGTTCTGGTCCCGGCGGCAAGCAGCTCTGCCAGTGGTATCAGGATTCGGCGCTCGGGTAGCGCGCTCATGCGCCTCTGCCAAAGGGTCCTGCCCTCACTCTCCGCCTTGAGAATACCCTTGCCAGCCGCACTGACGCGGAGCTGGATATGCCCGAGACCCGCATGCGCCGACGGCACTGCAACGCGCTGCGGCACTGCGAGCTTGAGCCCCGTACCGCATTCGATGCGGATGGCGCGATCGGATGCCGGCAATGCTCCCCCGATGTCGTCGGCGACCAGATTGCCGATCCGCGTACCTTCCCGGAACGACCAGCCGGCGGTCTCGACCGGTCGCAGGAGATTGCCCGCCGCGAAATAGGTCGGATCACTGCAACGCCCGTACTGATCGATGGAGGGACCGCCGGAACCAGCATCGACCTTCAGATGGCTCAGGCGTGCAAGTGCCGACTCAGGTACGAAACGGCCGGTCAGGAGCACACCGTCGCACGCAAGTTCACGCGTGCTCCCATCCGAAAGCCGCAGCGTCACCGCTTCGACCCGTCCGGCTCCCCTGATGTCGGCGATCGCCGCGCCGTAGTGGGTGGGGATGCCAAGCAACCGAGGAAACAGGCCGAGCGGGCGCCGTGCGGTCGAACGATCGCCCGCTTCGACAACCGCCACCGGACGGATGCCGGCCTTCCAGCACGTCAGCACGGCCGACAGGCTGACCAGTTCCGTGCCGACGATAACCGGGCGCCGGAACGGCTTCAGACGTTCGATATAGATGCTGTGCTGCAGGGTCCCGGTGGTGACGACGCCGATCGGTCGGTCGCCGGTCACGAACCTGGCGGAACGCGGCATCTCGCGCGCTCCCGTGGCCAGGATGACGCGATCGGCGACAAGCTCGCCCACGCCCGCCGGCGTGGTGACGGCCAACCTGCCAGAAGGATGCAAAGCGGTGACCGAGGCGCCAAGCCTGATGTCCACTCCAGCATCCCTAGCGGACCGGCAAAGCCGCCTGGCGTAGGCGGGCCCATCAAGAATGCGTCCGAATTCCCGCATGCCGAAGGGCGGGTGCCCGCAGTGTCGCGGCACGCCACCGGCGGTGTCTTCGCGCTCGAGTATGGTCACCCGGGTGATGCCGCGGGCGCGCAGGGCAAGGGCGGCCGCAATGCCGGCCGGGCCTCCACCGACGATGGCGACGCTTACCCTCTCAGTCATCGTGAGTCTCCACAGCCAATGGCTCGGCCAGCTTGCCGGCGGTGAGGGCGGATACCCGGGCCTGGCAGTAAAATCCTTGGCAGCGCCCCATCCCGGCGCGTGTGCGGCGTTTCAACCCGCCTGCGTCTCCAGCTGGCAGCGGGCCATCGAGCGCGTCCTCGATCTCCCGGCGCGTGACCAGTTCGCAGTGGCAGACGATCTCGCCGTGGTTATCGGCCTGCCAGCCGCGCTGAAGATGTTCGGCCAGGTTCGGCATGAATGGCCATCGCGGGTCTGCCAGCGGTGCCGGGGGCTGCCGGTCGAATTCGGCGTAGAGCCGGCTGACATGCCTGGCAATGCCGAGTGCCGCCGTCAGTCCGGTCGAGCGAATGCCGCCGACGCTGATCCATTGCTGCGCGGGCCTCGCAGCGATCCGATACTCCTTGCGCTCGGTCGCCGGACGCAGGCCGGCGTAGATCGCGGTGACGGGAATGTCCGACAACGCAGGGATCATCTCGATTGCCTTGGCGACGAGCATCCGCAACGTCGTTTCGTCGACGTTGGCGCGCGTGCGATCGGCTTGCTCCTCGGCCGTCGGGCCGACCAGGACGTTGCCGAAGATGGTCCGTGCGATCACGACGCCCTTCGTCCGCTCATTGGGCACGGGCAGGATGGTGGTGCGGATATGCGCCGCGGCAGCCTTGTCAAAGATAACGAACTGGCCCTTTCGAGGCATGATGGTGAAGTCCGAGGCGCCCAGCAGGCGCTCCTCCAGAACGTCGCCGAAAAGGCCGGCGCAATTGATCACCGTCCGCGCCGCAAAGGTGCCGCGCGAGGTCTCGAGGGACCAGTTCCCATCCGTCAATTCGCCGCCGAGCACTTCGGCATTGAACAGGGCCGTCGCTCCGTTCGTCACGGCCTGGGCCAGATAGGCGAGTGGCGCCGACCAGGGATCGATGACGTGTTCGCCGGGGACCAGCAGCGCGGCGCGAGCCGACGTGGCGAGCTGCGGCTCGCGTGCCAGGACTTCCGATCTGTCCAGCATCCGGACGTCGTGGACGCCGTTGGTGCGTGCCTGGGCTTCAATGTCGCCGAGTTTTGCCACATCCTGCTCAGACCACGCGACGACCATCGCACCCGTTTCGAGGACGGGCAGGTTCAGGCGCTCGCGGATTTCCATATATTCGCGGTATCCGGCCTGCATGCAGACCAGTTCGACGCTGTCGGGCGGTGCGTCGAAACCGGTGTGCAGCAGCGCGCTGTTGGCCTTGCTGGCCCCCGCCAGGATGTCCGGCGCCTTTTCGAGCAGCAGCACACGCGCGCCATCCAGGGCGAAGCGCCTGGCGACAGCGCAGCCAACGACGCCGCCGCCGACGACTGCAACGTCGAATAAGCCAGATTGGCTTGTCATCATCTCACTCTTGAGCGTTCGGGTTTCAGACGCCGGGCATCGGGAACGGTGTCGGATCCATGAACCGTTGCAGCACGTTCAGGGTCAGACGCGAGATGTTGTTGTCGAAATTGTTCCAGGGCAGCGAGCCGGAATAAGCGATCGAACCGACCGAGAACACCGCGCCGCCGTTTGGCGTCTCGAAGAAGACGAGGTCGGCGTGAACCTTGTCGCAGACGTCACCGGTGGTGCCCATGAAATTGAACAGCATGTCCTCGACGACGAAGACGTGCGCCTCGGTGTGGTGTTCGGAACTGGCCACGACGATGGAGTGCGGCGGCGACCCGACGGAGAAGTCGTGGCGGTCGAGCTCCATGCCGGCCGCCCCGCCGCCCGTCAGGCCGAAATCGCCGAGGATCTCGTCGTCCACGCCCTCCGTGATGAAGGCGGCACGCGGGTCGGCGGCGCCGGGAGCGCGGCGATAATAGGATGAGCGGTCGAAGCCTTGGGCCGTGAAGCCGACGCCGACAAGATGGTTGGGGCTGCGGCCGCCCTGACGCCGCCACAGGCCGCCATATTCGCCGGTGAAGCTATGGTAATACTCGCCCGTCGGCGGCTCCCAGGCACGGCTTCCGCCTTCGGCGCGGCGCACCTCGATGAGGCCTGGCTGGGTGGCATGGTAGGCGATGCGCCAATAGAAGCCGTTGCCGCCGAGATAGATCAGCCGGCCGCCGCTGTGCGTGAAGCGGTGGATGCCGTCCCGCATCTCTTTCGAATAATATTCGGGGTGGGTGGCGGTGACGACCGTGCGATATCCCTTCAGCAGGTCGTAGCCTTCTTCGTGCAGGTCCTCGTCGGTGATGACGTCATAGTCCTGATCGAAGTGCTCGAGCCAGCTCGTGATGTGCGTGTCGGCGTTGAACAGCCACAGATGCGACGGCCCTGCGCCATGGTTGGCCTCGACCTTCGGGCGAAGGTTGAGGACAGGCCGCAGCCGCGACGAATAGTAGACGCCGCTGCCGTCCGAATGCAGGTCGTAGAGCGAGTGCCCGTATTCCCGGTGCTCGTTCAGGAACTGCTGGTGCGGGTGGAGGACGAGCGCACGATTGAGATGCAGCTCGACGAGCCCGTCATTGGTACCGAAATGCTCGTTGGCATATGCCATGTAGGTCGCTAGCGGGAACAGGAATGCAAGCTTGGAAGTCGGCCTGCCGCGTGCCGGACGCACCACGAAGGTGACGAACTGCTCTTCGCCCTCGGCCTCGATGCGAACCGCATAGATGCCGCTCTTCATGTCTTCGGGAATGGTCAGGGTGAAGTCGACCTGCCAGCCGGCATCATAGACGTCGTCGTCGTGGAAATGGATCGCCGACCACTGGCCCGGGCAATCCATCCAGCACATCCCGTCCTCGCCGGTGAAATTATGCCCGGTCACCCCACGCGTCGGCATGTTGACGATCTCGCCGTGCAGGCCGCGGCCGGATATGTCGTCCACGCGAATGCCTGGAATGTCGAGCGAGAAGTCCCACGCCCCCGCAATCGTGCCCGACAGGCGCTCAGGCCACTGGTCGGCCCGCAATACCTGCAATTCGGCAAACGAGAGGCTGGCGGCGGAAACCCGCGGCCGATCAATCTTGCCATTGTAGAGCGCACGGCCAATGGTGCGGCCGGCGTCCTCACCGCCCCAGCTCGCCGCAAACAGCAGCGGCGCCGAGCTCTCCCAAACGATGCCCGCCTCGAAAACGCCGCTCGCCGAACTCGAATCGTTGATGGTGGCGAATTCATGCTGCGCCTCCTGATGAAGGCTCACGGCGCCGGTCTCGGCATCATAGGTCGCGGCCGCGAAATACCACTGCCGGGCAAGCATCGGCATGCCGACCGACAAGGTCCGCCTCTGCGCACCGTCCGAAATCTCAATGCCGATCGAGCCGTCCTCGGCGACGATCATGGCGACGCCGCGCCCTGCGGCCTCGTCCCATTTGGAGATGATCGCCTGGCGGCCCTTTTGCGGGGTGGTCGGCATCACCATCGCCTGCAGCGAAATGCTCGGCGAGCCGGCAAACACATCGCCGCAGTCGATCTGCGCGAAGGAGCCGGCGTGAATGACCTGGGGCCGGCCGGCATATTGGCCATCGATCGAGCTCGCCACCGGCACCAGCTTCACCGGCGGCGCCTCGGGAGCGGTGTCACCCTGGACCACGCGTATGACGCTCGCCCGATAGTGCGGATATTCGCAGTTGATCATGAAGTCGACGGAGCCACCCGGCATCACGCTGACGCGATCGGCATAACCTGTGATTTTCAGCATGGGCGAGGTCTCCAGAAGCCGCGGCGGATCAGTCGTTCAGGTCGATGTCGAAGTGGCGCTTCATGCGCCGCTTGAAGATCTCCCACTCGGCATCGTCGAGGTTGTGGAAGACCCCATCCAGCAATGTCATCGGCTTGCCGCGCCCGTTCATCTGGACAAGGCGCCATTCCTCATGCGGACGGGTGCAAAGCAGCGCCAGCTTGCCGGTCATCGGCTCGCTCCGAATGCGATTAATGAGACGCTGCAGCTCCGGGCTGTGCTGGCCCGTCGTCTTGGCGCGAAACTCGGCCACCAGTTCATCCAGGCTACGGCCGTTGATGAGTCTTTCCAGCTCCAGTCTTGCCACCATTGACTCCCTAAGCTGTGCAGCAACTGCGCTTCGACCAGGCCAATCGGCGTTCCGTCGAAAGCCCTGGCTGCATCTCGTATTCGGTCAATAAAACGACTGGATCGAGCCTGTCAATGACCGAACGGTCAATTGAGTAAATGACTGGGGATGCAAGCGCAAACGTCAGGGTCTGCAGTCGAACCTCATAAGGTCCCCGTCGCGCGTCAGCTCGCGACGATCACCTCGACACCAGCGGCAAGCAGCGCATCCATCATTTCCGAAGGCGGCCGCTTGTCGGTCACGAAGCGATCGATCGTGTCCAGCTGGCAGACCTTGGCGAAAGCGCCTCGACCGACCTTTGAATGATCGGCAATCACGGTGAGCCGGTCGCCCTGCTCGATCATGGCGCGCGCCACCTGGGCTTCGCCGAGGGAGAAGTCCATCACGCCGTTGCGGGCATGGATCGCACCGATGGTGAGAACGGTGTGCGCGGCACGGAAATTGGCGATCTGTTCGATCGTCGCCTCGCCAGTGGTCTCACCCGCGTCGGCCTGATACAGCCCGCCGAGCAGGAACACGCTGTTGGTGCGCCCCGACAAGGTGCCCGCGATTGCCGAGGAATTGGTGACAACCGAGAGATTGTCGAGGTGCGACAGCTCTTCAGCGAGAAAAAGTGTCGTCGTTCCGGTGTCGATGAACATCGTTTCGCCATTGCCAAACAGGCGTGCTGCGGTCCGGGCGATGGCCCGCTTGCCGGCGGTTTGCTCCGACATCCGCATGGAGAACGGATTCTCGTCGACGAGTGACGGCAGGCATGCCCCGCCATGGAATTTCCGCAATGCCCCCGAAGCAGCCAATTGATTGAGGTCCCGGCGGATTGTCTCGCTCGATGCGGACAATTGCAGGACCAGATCTTCGACCAGGATGCGCCCCTTCTCACGGGCGATATCCATGATCATGGTGCGGCGTTGCTCGGGGGTAAAACGGCTAAAAGTCATTGATCCTTCACAATTTCTCGCATCGAAAATCTATCCGGGCTCACGGCGCCGAGTAAAGGCCCTGTTCCCGACCTCGCATCCGTTATCCAGCCTCGGTTTCCGTCCTGGGGGCCAGACCTGCGAGGTGGCACGGAACGCCCGAACACCAAAGCGGCAAAAATATTCGGTCACCTACATTGACTGAACGGTCATATTAGATACCATATTCGGGCTAACGGTTGCCTGCAAGACGCTGTCGGCGAAACAGGGCTCGACATCAAATTCAAGGCATCAGGCGGCAAATTCAAGTAACTTGACAGAGACTACTACTCTGTTGAAAACTTGATCTGCTGCGAACGGGGAGGTGCGCGGTTGATGCGCCTCTCGCGCAGTGCGCAATCAACGCCACGGTCAACGTGAGGGGAGCTATTCAATGAAGACGACTAGACGGACATTTCTTGCCGGCGCGACTGCGCTCGGCACCGGAACCCTGCTGGTGGGTTCGGCAACGGGGCGCTTCGGCACGGCCTGGGCGCAAGACGCCAAGACGCTGTCTTTTGCAGCGGCAGGTACGGTAACAAGCAGTTGGGATCCCACGTCCCATACCATCGCGCCGCAGATCACCGCCGAGATGCTGGTGTTCGGTCGCCTGACCAAATGCCTGATGACATCGGAGAACCCAGGCGAAATCCTGCCCGACCTGGCGCTCGAATGGAAAGTGGTCGACAAGTATACGCTCGAATACAAGCTGCGTCAGGGCGTCAAGTTTCACGACGGCAAGGAATTCAAGGCCGAAGACGTCAAGGCGACCTACGAATATGGCTCGCAGCCAAGCCGTCCGGCATCTGCCTGGTATCCGGGCCAGGTCGAGGTCGAGGTCGTCGACGACTATACCGTTCGCCTCAAGACCGAAAAGTTCGGCTATCCCGCCCTGAACTTCTGGTATGTCGCAGCCTTCCTGCCCATTCTCTCGGCCAAGGATGTCGCCGACCCGAACGTGCTGAAGCAGCGCCCCAACGGCACCGGTCCGTTCCGCTACGTGGAAACCAAGGGCGACCAGATCGTCTTCAAGGCCAACGAGACCTTCTACGACGGCAAGCCGGAGATCGAGACGTTGCAGTGGAACTACGTGCCCGACGCCAACACCCGCGTCCTGGGCCTGTTGAACGGCCAGTATCACCTGACCGAGCGCCTTGAGCCGGAGCAGTATGAATCGCTCAAGAAAGAGGCCAACATCGTCACCAACCGCGGTCTGTCGAGCGAAAACAAATATCTGCATTTCCGCTGCAACAAGCCGCCTTTCGACGACGTTCGCGTTCGCATGGCCGCAGTCCACGCCATCGACCGGGATCAGGTCCTCGCGGTACTGGGCGAAGCCGGCCAGGCATCGAACAGCCACATCTCGCCCGTCAAGTTCGGTTACGCCGACGTGGCCAACTACCCGAAATACGATCCCGAAGAATGCCAGCGGCTGCTTGCCGAGGCAGGCTATCCGAAGGGCGAAGGTCTGCCGGAACTCGAGTTCATCACCTCGGTCGGCTTCTATGCCAAGACGCGCGAATATGGCGAACTGATCACCGCCATGCTGCAGGAACAGGGCTTCCCGGTGAAGCTTACGACGCTCGAACCGGCAGCCTGGGAAGAGCAGATCTATCGCCGTGCCGACGGCCAGGGCCCGGGACACATCGTCGACGTCGGCTGGATCACGGGTTCGCCCGAGCCGGACCTGGTTCTGCGTCCGAACTACTACTCGAAGTTCGCCCTGATCAACGGCATCAACGATCCCGAGATCGACGCTGCCCTCGACAAGGAACGCAACGCGGAATCGGCGGAGGAACGCCTGAAGATACTTCAGGAAGAAACCCTTCCGCTGCTCGCCACCAAGGTTCCCAGCCTGTCGCTGTTCTCGGCCGTGTCGCTGCGGGCGATGTCGAACAAGCTCGAGGGCGTCTACTTCTATCCCAACGGCCCGATCGATCTCAGCAAGGCAAAGCTGTTCTAAGCAATATTTGCTTCAGCGGCCGGTGGCGCAAATGCCATCGGCCAATCGATACTGCGAAGAGCGCGTCCTGCGGCGCGCTCGACACTATATTTGATATAGGACCGTATCCATGGCCTTCGCTATCGAGTTCTTCCTTCGCCGCATAAGTCAGGGCCTGGTGATCGTCCTGCTGGTCGCCTTCGTAATCTTCACGCTGTTGCGCGTGGTTCCCGGCGACCCCATCCGCATCATCCTCGGGCCGATGACCGCCGCAAGCGTTCTCGAAGAAAAAGCCAAGGAACTGGGACTGCGCGATCCGCTGCTGGTTCAGTTCGGCCGCTTCGTGGGCCAGGTGGCGACTGGCGATCTCGGCCGCTCCTACATCAGGGGCGCCCAGGGCGGCAGCACCGGCGGCTCACAGGACGCCACCGGCTTCAATCCGGAGAGCCGAGCTTCGGTCGCCGAGCTGATAGGCAAGGCCCTGCCCTACAGCCTGCAGCTCGCCGCGCTTGGAATTGGATTTGCACTGCTTGTAGCAGTGCCCATCGGCATGGGGGCCGGCATGCGCGCGGGCAAATGGCCCGACAGGCTGGGGCTCTATGTAAGCTCGCTGCTGGTTTCGCTGCCCAACATCTGGGTCGGCGTGGTTCTGATCTTCCTGCTTTCTGCCAAGACCGGATGGCTGCCGGCCATCGGCTACCAGGGTTTCGCCTACACGATCATCCCCGCCATGGTGCTCGCCATCGAGCTGTCCCCGGTGATGATCCGCGCCATCTCCGTGTCCGTGGCGGCCAATCTCGGCGAGGTCTATTTCGATGTCGGCCTCGTGCGCGGCCTTTCGCGACGGGTCATGATCTTCAAGCATGTGCTGCGCAATGCCGCGGTGCCGCTGCTCAATCTCTTCGGCGCGCAGATGATCGGCATGCTGCTCGGCGGCCTCTTCGTGGTCGAGTACATCTTCAGCTACCCGGGCATCGGCATGCTGACCATCAACGCCGTCTTCCAGCGCGACTTCCCGATCATTCAGGCCGTCGCGATCCTGGCCAGCGGCGCGCTCGTCGCCATCAACATGCTGGTCGATTTCGCCTCGACCACCATCGATCGTCGCCTGAAGTTCTGAAGGACTGCCCGTCATGATCACTTCGACCGAAGAGGCAGCCCTGTCGACTGCCCAAACCCAGCCAAAGAAGCGCGGCGTCACGGCCCGCATCGTCCGCAAGGCCTGGGGCTACACCGAGATGAAGATCGCCGCGACGGTCTTCATAGCACTGGCACTGCTCACCGTGTTCGGACCGTTCCTCATCGACGCTTCGGCCACCAAGATGAACGTCGCCAACAAGTTCCTGCCCCCCTTCTTCATGGAGGGCGGCAAGCTGCCCCACTTCTTCGGCACCGACCAGCTCGGCCGCGACCTGCTGCTGCGTTCGCTGATCGGGCTCCGCAATGCCTTCGCCATCGGCGTAGCCAGCGTTATCGGGATATTCGTCCTCGGCTGCGCCATCGGCATCTACGCCGGCTATCGCGGCGGCTGGACCGACGTCATACTGATGCGCCTGACCGACGTGCAGATGTCGATACCGGTGGTCATTCTGGCGATCACCATCCTGGGCATGTCGCGCCCCTCGCCGGCCACCATCATCGCCGTCCTCGTCCTGGCGAGCTGGCCGGTCTATGCGCGCGTGTCCCGCGGGGTCACCCTCGCCGAGCGCCAGAAGGAATATGTCAGGGCGGCGAAGATTCTCGGCGCCAGCGACCTGCGCATCATGGTTCGCCACATCGCCCCCAGTGTCTTGCCGCCAATCGCCTTCGTCGCCGTGCTCGACGTGGCCCGCATGATGATCTTCGAAGCCATCTTCGGCTTCATCGGCATCGGCATCCAGCCGCCGACGCCGACCTTCGGAACCATCATTTCCGCAGGCACCCAATATCTGCTGAACGCCTGGTGGATCACCATCGTCCCCGGCATCCTGCTGGCGCTGGGTCTCGGAAGCCTCAATCTGATGGGCGGCGTCCTCGAGCGCGCGCGCAACCACATCCTGCAGGGAGGTGAGTGATGACCGAACCACGGAACATGCAGGGCAACGCCTCGATGCCCGCCCCGGTCATGGAAGTCCGCAACCTGTCGGTCGTGGCGCGCACGGCGGCCGGCGAACGGCCGATCCTCTCCGGCATCGACCTTTCGGTTGCGCCGCGCTCGGTACTCGGCATCATCGGCGAGAGCGGCTCGGGCAAGACGGTGCTGTCACGCGCCCTCGTCAACTGGATCAAGTCGCCGCTCGCCATCACCAGCGGCACGGTGAACTACGGCGGGCGCGATCTTTTGACCCTGCCGGACGAGCAGATGGCCGGCCTGCGCGGGCGCGAGATCGCCTATATCGGTGCCAACCCGACGAGCGCCCTTGATCCGACCGTGCCGGTGGGACACCAGATTCTGGAGAAGCTTAGGGCCGTCGCCCCGAACTTGACACGCGAGGAAGCACGCAAACGCGTCATCGATACGCTGGACGCCGTCCGCATTCCTTCGCCCAAGCAACGCTTTGACGAGTACCCCTTCCAGTTCAGCGGCGGCATGATGCAGCGTGCCATGATCGTCGATGCGCTGGTCTCCAATCCGAAGCTGCTCATCGCCGACAACATCACTCAGCCCCTCGACGTCACTGTCGCAGCGCAGATCCTGCGCCTGCTTCGCGACTTGCAGCAGGATTTCGACACGGCGATCGTCTTCGTGTCGTCGTCGCTGGGCATCGTCACCGAGATCGCCAGCAACCTCGTCGTCCTCGACCGCGGTCACATCGTCGAGCGGCAGTCGGTCGAGAATCTGATCAAGCGCCCCGAACACGGCTACACCCGCGAACTCATCGCCAAGGTGCCGAAGATCTGGGCCACCACCGAGCAGCCCCCTGCTCCCTCGTCGAACGACGTCGTTCTCGACGTGCGCGATGTCGAGAAGACCTATCGCGTGCGCGAGCGCAAGAGCCTGTTCGGCGAGCGCCTGGTGCGGGCGGTCCGCGGCGTTTCCTTCACCGTGCGCCGGGGCGAGAACTTCGGCATCATCGGCGAGTCCGGCTGTGGCAAGTCGACCCTGTCGCGTCTGCTCAGCAGCCTGGAGGCACCGGACAAAGGCCAGATCCTGTTCGAAAAGGATGACATCGCCAGTTTGCGCGGGGCGCGGCTGCTCGGACTGCGGCGACGCTTCCAGCTGCTGCTGCAGGATCCCTACAATGCAATTGCCGCGCACAGTTCGATTGGTCGGACCATATCCGAACCGCTGCTCATCCACCGCCTCGGCTCGCGCCAGGAAATCGAAAAGAAGGTGAAGGACGTGATGGCCGAGGTCGGCCTGTCGCCGGCGCTTTACGACCAACTGCCCGTCGGCCTCAGCGCCGGCCAGCGCCAGCGCGTCAACATCGCCCGCGCGCTGGTCCTCGAACCCGAACTGCTGATCCTCGACGAAACCCTTTCGTCGCTAGACCAGGTCGAGCAGGCAAAGCTGCTCGACCTGTTCGAGACGTTGCAGGTCAAGCGCGGCATCACCTATGTCTACATCTCGCACGACCTGGCCATGGTGCGGCGTGTCTGCGCCCGCATCGCCGTCATGTATCTCGGCCGCATCGTCGAACTGGCCGACAACGAAACGATGTTCGGTCGCTCGGCCCATCCCTACACGCGCGCGCTGCTGAGTGCGGTGCCGACCGTCGAGGAGAAGCCTTACCGAACCGAGACCTATCTTCTCGAAGGCGAGCCGCCGGATCCCATCGACATTCCTGCGGGATGCAGCTTCCGCACCCGTTGCCCATTCGCGTTCGATCGCTGCGCCACGGACGACCCGATGCAGACGGTCCGGGAAGACGGCAACGCCAGCGCCTGCCATTTGCAGTTCAGCCAGATGCCGGTCGTCGATGTGGCGCGTCTCGCACTGGGGGCCCAGGCATGAGAACGCTGCACTGATGAGCTCGGCTGAAGCATTCCTTCGCGCGCGCCAGGCGGTCCACGCCGGCTGGCGACAGCACCTGCACCAATGGCCGGAGGTCGCCTTTCAGGAGCATCGGACCGCGGTTTTCGTGGCCGAGCGGCTGGCTGAAATGGGCATCGGGGCCGAGACCGGCATGGCCGGCACCGGCCTTGTGGCCACACTCGCGGGCCGACGCCCCGGCCCGACGATCGGTCTGCGGGCCGATATGGACGCGCTGCCCATCGCAGAGGAAAGCGCGCTCTCCTACCGGTCGCGCAACGACGGCGCCAGCCATGCCTGTGGCCATGACGGCCATATGACGATGTTGCTCGCCGCGGCCGACTATCTGTCGCGAAATCGCGACTTTGCCGGGTCGGTGCGGTTTATCTTTCAGCCCGCTGAGGAAGCGGAAGGGGGTGGCCGCCGCATGGTCGAGGAAGGCCTCTTCGAACGCTTTCCAGTCGACGCCGTGTTTGGACTGCACAACTGGCCCGGCCTGCCTCTGGGCACGGTGGCCGTACGGCCGGGACCGATGATGGCGGCTATGGACCTTTTCACCATCACCATCGATGCCAAGGGTGTGCATGCAGCCTTGCCGCATCTCGGCACGGACGCCATCGTTTCGGCCGGCGCCGTCATTGCCGGCCTGCAGACGATTTCGAGCAGATCCGTCAACGCCCAGCAGCCAACGGTGGTGTCACTCACACAGATCCATGGCGGCAACTCGCTCAACGCCCTGCCCGGCCGGGTCGTCCTCAACGGCACGGTCCGCGCCTTTTCCGACGAGGCCCGCGCCGTGGTGCATGAGCGGTTGCAGCAGATCATCGACGGCGTCGCCATCAGCCACCGTGTCGGGATTTCCCTCGATTTCGAGCCGCGCTATCCCGCGACCGTCAATGACGGCGGCATGGCCGCCATAGCCGAGGCCGTGGCAACCGCAGCGTTCGGGCAACGGTCGGTGCTGACTAAGTTCGAGCCATCAATGGCATCGGAGGATTTCGCCTTCATGCTGGGGGCCAAGGCCGGATGCTACGCCTGGATCGGTAACGGAACCACGACCCCGCTGCACAATCCATCCTTCGACTTCAACGACGACCTGATCACGCCGGGGGCGCTCTACTGGACGGCCCTGGTCGAGAACTGGTCGACGATCGCGACAGCAACGCCGGCGGCGGCGTAACGACAAGCGACACTTCACTTTCGAACAGAAGACTTGGCAAACAGAAAGCTTAGGGGAACGACATGAGACTTGCAGGGAAGCGCGCGTTGATGATCGGGGCGGCCACGGGTATCGGCCGCGCTTGTGTGGAGGATTTTGCCAGAAACGGAGCCAGCCTCGTTGTCGCCGACATCAACGAAACGGCCATGGCGGAGGCTGTGCAATTGGCCAGCGCACAGAATGTGCGCGCCTATGGAACGCGCTGCGACGCGCGCGACGAAGCCTCCGTTCGCGACGCGGTCGAATATGCCGAAAGGACGCTTGATGGTCTCGATACTCTGGTCTTCTTTGCCGGCCTGATGCGCACCGGACAGGTAGACAGCTTCGAGGCGGAGACATGGGACGCCATATTCCAGGTCAATGCGCGCGGCACCTTTTTCGCCGCGAAGTACGGAGCGCCCGCACTGAAGCGCCAGGGCGGCGGCAGCTTCATCACCACGGCATCGCTGGCAGGTCTTCGTGGCGCGCCGGGCATGACCGCCTATGCCGCAGCAAAGGGCGCGGTGATCGCCTTCACCACGGCGCTTGCCCAGGAACTTGCGCCGGCAAACATCCGGGTCAACTCGGTCCTGCCGGGCTGGATCGACACGCCGTTCAACAATCCGGCGATCGATTACATGGGCGGCACCGACGCGCATGGCGCGATCGTCAACCGCATCGTCCCGCTCGGCCGCCAGGGTACGCCGGCTGAGGTCGCTCCCATGTACACCTTCCTTGCTTCCGAGGAATCGCGCTACATCACGGCGAAATCGATGATGGTCGACGGCGGCATGGCCCATTGATCCGGGTCCGCGGCCTCGGGAATGTAGGAAAAAGCGAGCGGCTTGGCTCAAAACCTGAAAGAACGGCCTGGCGGCAGGCAGCGACCAGGCCATGATTCTGAGGCCCAGATGACGGAGATGAACGTCTTGCAGGACGACCTCGATGAGGCGTCGGACGAACTCTTGGAGTCGCGACGGCGGCTTGGCGTCAAGCTAAAGCTGGCCAGGCAGACCAAGGGCCTGACGCTGAAGGAGCTGGCGGCCCGGAGCCAATGTTCGGAAAGCCTGTTGTCCAAGGCCGAGAACGGCAGGGCCTTGCCGTCCCTGCCGCTCATTCACCGACTGGTCAGGGTACTCGAAACCAACATCAGCTGGCTGTTCGAGGAAGGCGAACCGGACGATTCACCCGTCTTTCGTGCGGGCACGCGCCCCGTGGTGACACTGGACGACCGCCCCGGCGACTGGGCGGGCGTCTCTTTCGAACGGATCATCCCCTACAAGGGCGGTCATCTGCTCCAGAGCAACATCCACCACATCGCCGTCGGCGCCAAAAGTGGCGCCGCGATCACCCATGAAGGCGAAGAGACCGGTTATGTGCTGCGCGGACAGATCGATCTCATCCTGGATGGGATCGTCTACAGCCTGAAGGAGGGCGACTCCTTCTGCTTCCGGTCGCACGTGCCCCACTCTTACCGCAACACGGGCACGGAGCCGGCAAGCATCCTGTGGACCTGTACCCCGCCCACCTTCTGACCAGCTTCAGAAGCAACTGCTTTCAAAAGCCCGCTATTAGATTCTTCATATCTGCTCGAGGATCTGCTTCGCTGATTGATCCTGCGGACTGGCTGTCCCCTTCTCCCTATCGAGGGAGACAACCGCGACCTTCTTATCCTCTTCTATTCCCAAGAAATTGTTCCCTGCTTTGTGGCACAGGGATTTTGGGTGTAAGCCCCTGAAGTAGCGGCTATTTATCATTGTCCGGGCATAAGAAGTCGCTGAAGAACGGCCAAGGCTCCCTGAAAGTCGGCCCTTAACTGGGAATTGCGTGGCCGAGCCTCGTTCGCTCAAGACTGCCCGCACCGCCCGCTATCTTCCGACTCCATAACTAGCTGATTTTGCTTCTCTTCTTCAAAATGTCGCGAAGCTTGGTGCCGCACAACGGTGCCCCAAGAATGATCTGCCAGCCCCCAATCGCACGAGCCCCGGCAGCCCGTTCTTGAGGATGGCCTGCGTCCGCACACAACAGCGGATGGGCGCTGCGCAAGCCGTCCACGACCTTGCTCCGCTTGGTCGGCTCGGGCAGTGCGGCGACACCTAGAAGCAAGCTACCAACGCCTCTCCCGTGAGCGCCGTCGGCGCTTGTCCGGCGGCCGATGATCAACAGCTACGAGTCAGCCACCTGAAAGCCGGTGTCGCAGAAGCTGATGATGTCGTCTATCAGCTCGCCGTTGCTGACATGATCCTGGATATCCTCGAGGCCGGGCATGCGGCGGGCATTTGGATCGAGGTCAGCTAGGACGTGCAGGATCGCACCGCGGATATATTCGTAGCGTAGCGCGATTTGGCTTTCGCTGAGATGGGGTGCCACCCGCTGCAGCATATGTCGGGACAGGCGATGGAGTTCATCGAACTGCTCGGCAAAGATCTCATTGGTCAGATCTCGAGGCAGCGCCTTGGTTTGCAACATCAGCCGGATTGCCGCGCGCCCACCGCGCTCATCGAGGCTGAGTTCAACGAGCGGCGCCACGATCGCATGCAGCACCATGCGCAGGGTTGGCTGCCGGGCTTGCTCGCACGACTTCATCGCCGCCAGGCGCGCCGCGTTCAACGGGCCGAGGCATTGTTCTAGCGTCAGGCGCAGAAGTTCGTCCTTGGAGCGGAAGTGGTAGTTGACCGCGGCAATGTTTGCTCCGGCCGCCCGGGTAACTTCCCTCAATGTCGCGGCATCGAAGCCGCGGTCGGCGAATACGAAGGTGGCCGCGCGCAACAACGCACCACGAGTGTCGCGATCATCCTGCTGGCCGATGCTGTTGTCAGTCGCCTCCATATGCCCCTCATAGCCGAAAGGCGGCGCATGCGCTCGTGCGTGCCGCATCAAATCTGAGGATATGTGCGCCGACACACGTCGCGCCCGCGATGGGGCGCGGCAACCCTGTCTGCCATTCAGCGCGGCAGGCGGTAGCCGTAGACCTCGTCCAGACGGAGTTCACGGGCGATACGGATGCCGTCTTCAAGCAATTTGGGATCAGCGGCCCGAAGTGGCTTACGCAGCGGCCCCGCCGGCAAGCCGACCGCCGCCATAAGCGACTTCATCGAAACGGGATTAACGGCCGCATAGGCAAAGTGCAGCATCGGCAAGTTGCGCAGCCAGGCCGAGCGACAGGCAAATGCGTCTTCGCCTGACGCCCATGGCTTGGAGATCACCGCCATCTCGCGCGGGATGATGTTGCCTGTCATGTTTGCGGTGCCATGGCCGCCAAGCGCCATCGTCGGGACCACCAGCCCAAGATTCGGCGAGCAGCAGCACATGACGGAAAGATCGAGTTCGGCCCGGCAGACCTGCGCCACCTGGCCAACGCGCGTGGTCGATTCCTTGAGCACGACCATGTTCGGATGGGCTGCGATGCGCTGGATGTCGGTCCAGTGCAAGTCGGTCTTTACGCGTGGGGGATTGTTGTAGAAGCCGATTGGGAAGTCGACCGCATCGCAGACTTCCAGAACATACTCGACGATGGAGTCGTTGTCCGCGCAGATATAGGAAGGAGCTGCAACGATGGCGCCGTCGCCGCCTTCGTTCTTGGCATAACGTACCAGATCGATCGTTGCCTGGGTGTTGGAGCCCGTGCAGCCGAAATATAGGAGCATGTCGCCGCGCGGCATCTTGGCCGTTTCGGTGATGATCATGCGCCGCTCTTCCGGCGTCAGCAGCGAAACCTCACCGGTCGATCCCATGATCAGGATCGCCTTGGTATGGTTCTGTCGATGAAACTCAAGCAGGCCACGAAAACCAGCCAGATCAATGGAACCATCGGAGTTCATCGGCGTGACCAGCGCCACGAACGACCCATTCGGTTTGATATGCATGAGACCTCCTGACAAACGCCAATAGATGCAACGTATATTTTAATTGCATGTTTCAAACATATGTTTGATTTTTATGAGCGCGCTGTCAATGGCGTGTATTGGCGATCGTCGACCCAAGGTGCGATCGCGACGCTCTCTTTTCATGAAGCTGAACGACGCTGAGTTGCCCCGATGAGCGACGTGGTCGCTTGCCTTGTGCACCCGGCACAGTTTCTGCAATTCCAGAAAGGCCCGCAGCAGTCTGCTATCCGGAATTGCACGAAATTAAAGAGATAGGCAGGTACTGCGTTTCGAAGAGAAGCAGGACCGCTCTAGAAGCGAAAGAGCGGTCCAAGCAGGATCGAGTTGGAATACTCGACCGGGCCCTTCGCAGCTGCGACGATGCGCGTCACACGCATCACCGGCCGGCTCTCCTCGACGAGGGCGAAGCAGGCCTCGCTTGCCATCACCTGCGACGGCGAAAAATGCTCTTCGGTAACGAGAAGCTGGCCGACATCACTGTCGCGACGAACCAGATCGTAGAGCGAATGGCGAACGAGGACAGCAGGAACGATCGACGCCAGGATGTCGACCGGAAGCACCGATCGTTGCTGGACCATCGCCTTGCCGTCGAGAAGCCTCAGCCGCCAGAGTTCGGTGACTGGGGTACCGAGAGGCAGACCGAGGGCACGCGCCTCGCTGAGCCCGGCCGGGACCTCACCGATCTTCAGCACCCGTGTCGATAATCTGAGGCCCGCGCGTCGCGCCGCCGCCGGCAGGCCCGTCACCATGTCGTGAGACCAGTCGATGGTCTTGCCGCGAAAGCGTGTGCGCCGCCCCTTGCCTTTCGTGATCAGACCATCTTTCTCGACGATCGCCAGCGCCTTGCGGACCGTGCGGCGGGCGACATTGAAATGGGCTGCGAGTTCCGCTTCCGACGGCAGTTCGTCGCCGGCGCGCCACAGGCTGTTCGTCAGCTCGATTGCGAGCGACTGCGCGACGCGATCATAGGCGAAATGCGTGACGCTCAATCCGCTGTCCGCCCAAAATTGCGGACCATCACCGACGCAATGATGATGAGGCCGGTGAAGATGTCCTGTAGGTAGTTGGGGACACCGAGAATGGTCAGGCCGTTGGCGACAACCGCGATGATCGCCGCGCCCAGCAGCGTCCCCGCGGCGTTTGGCTGCCCGTCACGAAAGGCAGTCATGCCGAGATAGACCGCTGCGTAGGCCTGCAGCAGAAAACCGTTTCCGCCAGTCGGATGGGCGCTGCCAAGCCTGGCCGTCAACAGCAGGCCGGCCAATGCCGCCATGAGCGTGCAAAGACCAAAAGCCCAGACTGTCGCCGGGACCACGCCGACACCTGCGAGGCGTGCTGCCTCGCGGTTGCCGCCTATGGCAAGGATGCGCCGTCCGAGCTCGGTCCAGTCGAGGACGAACGCAACAAACAGCGTACCGGCCACCGCCCACAGCGTCAGAACCGGGATGCCGCCGAGATAGCCGCGGCCGATGTCGCGGAAGGCAACGGGGATGTTGCTGAACAGTGTGGCGCCGCCGCTTGCCCAGAATGTAAAGCCGCCGACGATCGTGCCCATGGCCAACGTCATGATGAAGCTTGGCACGCGCCAGGTCGCTACGAAGAACCCACTTGCGCAGCCCACGGCGAAGCCGGCGGCGAGCGTCGCGATGACGGTGGGAATGATGCCCCAACCCAATCCGAACAGGCTGACGGAAACGATACCAGCCATGGACACGACCGCGCCGATCGACAGGTCGAACTCCGACAGCGACATCACGAATGCAGCGCCCAGAGCGACAATTGCCAGCAAGGACATCTGCTGGGTGATGTTGATCAGGTTCGAGCCCTGCGCGAAGCCGTGCGGCGACAGCACCGAGAATACGGCGACTATCGCGGCAAGCCCCAGAAGCGTGCCGAAGCGCGAAACCAGGCTCATGTCAGTTCCTTTGTCGTTTCGAAAGCGGCATGGACGATATGCTGGCGGGTCAGATCTCGATTGGCCGCGTCAAGGGTGATGCGGCCATGCGCCATCACCAGGACCCGGTGGGACAGCATGACGAGTTCTTCCATATCGCTGGTGACGAACATCACTGCCGTTCCTTCGGCCGCGAGCCGACGGCATAACGCATGGATTTCGGCTTTGGATCGGACGTCGACGCCACGCGTGGGCTCGTCGAGCAGAAAGAGGCGGCAGGATGGCCCGACCCAACGCCCGATCATGACCTTCTGCTGATTGCCGCCGGAGAGGGTCGAGATGCGATCGCCAAGCCGGCCGTATTTGACGCTGCGCTCTCCCAGGAGCTGCCGCACAGCACGGCGCGCCAGTTGCCAGGAGACAACGGGCAGCCGGCGCATCGCGCGATAAAGCGGCAGGCGGGGAAGAAGCACATTGTCCAGAATGGAGTGCTGCATGACCAGCCCGCTGCCGCGCCGGTCTTCCGGGACATAGGCAACACCCTCCCTGATGCGACTGGAGATGCCGGTCGGAGATAGCTGCTTACCATCGAGCGTCAGCTCGCCGCGCGCCAGCGGATTTGCGCCCCAGATCGACTTCAGCAAGCTGGAACGGCCGCTGCCGACCACGCCGTAGAGACCGACGATCTCGCCGGCGCGGATGGTCAGATCGAGCCCGTCGCGCACTGGCGACGGGCTGAAACCGGACAGCTGCAACAGGGGCGCCCCGGCAGCGGCCGGCACACCGACCCGCTCCTGGTCAAATTCGCCACCGGCCATCAATGCGACGACGCCGGCGCGGTCAATGTCGGACAACTGGCCAGAGCCAACCGTGCGGCCGTTGCGCAGAACGGTGTAGTCGTCGGCAATTGCAAAAACCTCGTCGAGGCGGTGCGATACAAGGATCACCACACAGCCATGGCTCGCCAGCTGCCGGATGATGCCGTGCAGGGTTGCGGCTTCTTTTTCACTCAGCGATGCCGTCGGCTCGTCGAGGACGAGCACCTTGGCCTCGTCCATCAGGGCACGCAGGATTTCGACGATCTGGCGCTTGGCCACCGACAGACGCGCCACCGGAACGTCGATGTCGATATCCAGGCCATGCCGATCCCGCACAGCCATGAAGCGGGTCCGCATCGTCGCCCAGTCGATCACGCCTCCGCGACGCGGATAGCACCGGCCGACAAAGGCGTTCTCATAGGCGGTAAAACTTGGCACCAGGTTGAGTTCCTGGTGCACGAAGCGGAGCCCCATCTCCTCCGAGCCCGCTGGGTTTGGCGGGGCAAAGTCCTGCCCTGCGAACGCCATGCGGCCGGAATCCGGCCGATGTACGCCCGAAAGGCATTTGAGCAGCGTCGATTTGCCGGCGCCATTTTCACCGAGCAGGGCATGTACGCGCCCGGCGGCAGCGCGCATCGAGACACCGTCGAGCGCCGCGACCCCGCCGAACCGCTTTTTCAATCCCTCGACTTCCAACATGCAGCCGCCAGCTAGTTGCAGGTCACACCGAGGCTGGCCCGGTCGATCACATTGGCGCTGACGAAGATTTCGGATTTCTCAGGCTTCTTGCCGTCGATCACCGAAGCGATTTCTTGCACTGCCGTCTTGGCAATGCCGGGGAAATCCTGCCGGACCGTCGCCACCAGATTGGTGCATTGCTTGATCAGGTCGATGGCCTGCGGGTTGCCGTCGATGCCGGCGATCAGAGCCTTGGAATCGGGCTTGTCGCTCTGGATGGCGAGCAAGGCGCCGATTGCCGGCTCGTCCCAGGCGGCCCAGACGCCATTGATCTCGTCGCCATACTGACGCGCGAAGGTCTCCATGGCCTGACGGGCGTTGTCGATGGGACCGGGAACCTGCACATAATGTTCGGCTATCACCTTGATGCCGGGATGCTCGCCGAGTGCCTTGTCGAGCGCCAGTTCGCGCTGGCGCACGCCGGGATGCGCCGAGTGGAAGAACTTCACGATGTTGCCCTTGTCGCCCATCGCCTTGAACAGATAGTCCGAGAGCAAGGTGCCGAGCGCAAAATTGTCGGTCGTGATGTTGATTGCCACACCCTTTGCCAGCGCACCGTCCAGCGCGATGACCGGAATACCCTTGTCGGCCGCGGCGGCCACCTGATCGCCAATCTGGTTGGGATCGACGCTGACCAGAACAATGGCTTTCACCCCGGCATTGGCCACATCCTCGACGCGGCTCGCCAATTGCTGGAAGTCTCCGCGCGTGTCGACGACGTTGACTGTCCAGCCCTTTGCCGCGGATTCGGACTTGAAGGTCTCGATCATTTCGTTGGTGGCGACCGAACTGAGATATGGCGTCAGCACGGCGATGTCTTCCGCATGCGCGGACGCCGTGAACTGAAAGATGCCGGCGGCCAGCAGTGTCGTAAGCATTCTCATGACTTCCTCCTTGTCGATTGAGCGCTCTAACGTGCTTTGGGTTCAATTCAGATGTTGTGACAGATCCCGAGCGAATGAAGATGCGGCGAGATAGGCGGCGTATCGTCGGCCGTGGCGTGCCGCTCGCTCGGGTCTCGGATTGATGACGGTTGCCGGTGTTGCGTGATCGAGGGTAATGCCGGCGACATCGGCGACCATCCTCAGAACGCCCGTCGCGGTCATCGTCTCGCTGTCGCCGGGTATGGCAATGCTCCGCCCCAGCGCGTCCGCCAGAATCTGCCGCTGCTGGGCATGACGGGCGGCGCCGCCGATTACCGGCAAGGTTGAACACACCAGTCCGGCAGCCTCCAGATTGTGCCGCACGGCAAAGGAAATGCCCTCCATCACCGCAAGAGCCAACTCGCCAGGGCTGGTTGTGTGGCCAAGCCCCAGCAAGGCGCCGCGCACCTTGCTGTCTTCGAACGGCGCTCGCTCGCCGCCAAGATAGGGCAGGAACAGGGCGTCGCCGGGCGCTGCAAGCGCTGTGTCGTCGAGCAATTTTTCGATCGGTCGCCCTGTCGTCCTCGCGAGCCAGTCCAGTGCGGACCCGGCAGTCAGGAAGGGAGAGATGACGATCACGCGGTCCGGCCGCACCGCGTCCGCCAGCGTGTAGGTGTCGCGCGGAGGTGATGCGACGGCGTGGTCGAGCGTGGCTGCGACCCAGCCGGTGGTGCCGAGGTAACAATATGCCGTACCCGGAACATCGGCTGCTGCACCCCAAGTCGCAGCACCTGCATCGCCAGATCCGTTGAAGACCGGGATGCCGGCCGGAAGACCGGTCTGCGCCGCCGCTGTCGGCGTCACATTGCCGACAGTCGCATCGGCAGGCCGGATGCGCGGCAGCGCGGCTTCGTCGACGCCCGCCGCCGCAAGCAGATCGGCATCCCAACAGCGCTGCGCGATGTTCATGAGGCCCGTGGTCGATGCCGTCGTTGGATCAATGACAGCTTCTCCGGTCAGCCGAAACGTCAAGGCATCCTTGGCGCCGAAGGTCCAGTGAACGGGCTGGTTGGCTGCATGTGCTGCAAAGCGTCGGCGCGCCATCAGCTTGAGGATGGTGTGGGCCGGATCGAGCCGGTTGCCGGTTCTCTGCGCATAGTCGCTGGGCAGGCGCTCGCCCAACTGCTCGACCTCAATTCCGTCGAGACGACGGTCGGAATAAAGCACGGCGGGGCCTGTCGGACTGCCGTCGGCACGTAATGCGATCAGGTTCTGCATCGAGCCGGAAAAGGCGATTGCAGAAACTGGGGCGCTGGAGACCAAGGTCTTGACGGCTGCACGCAGTGCGGACCACCAGTCGTTGGGATCCTGTTCGTGCAATCCGTCGGAGGTGGAGCGCGTCGCGATCGATTGGGTCGCCGACGCCAATGTCTCGCCGCGCGCGCCGAACAGCACAGCCTTCAACGCCGACGAGCCTACGTCCACCACAAGCAGGGTATTGTCGCCCAATCTACACCTCCATCCCCGGTGTCAGGTGCAGGTCTGACGCGGCTGCTTGTCAACATGCCTTTGCGGTCAGGGACCGTTCCGTTTCCGGAAACGGACAGGTGCTTCCTGGAATGTCCAGCTCAGAGGTTGGCGCAGTCGGGCAGGCGCGATGGACTGACACCGCAATAGGCGCGGAAGGATGCGGCAAACCGCCCTGCATTGGCGTAACCGACATGCTCGGCGACCTGCACGATCGTCATGCCGCCCTGATCGAGCAACCTGCGGGCATGTTCCATGCGGCGCATGGTCAGATAGCCATGCGGAGAGTAGCCGGTGAAGCGCCGCATACCGGTCGTCAGCGTGCGCGCTGAGACTTCCAATCCCGCCGCGAGTTCCCCGACCGTCAGCGGCAGGTTCGAAGGAGTGTCCAGCAACCTGCGGAAATTCCTGACATAGGCCGGAACCGGGCCCGCTGCGGCAGCCTCGACCGTGGCGACAGAAGCTACCGGAACATGTTCAAACAAGGTCTCGATCACCGCATTGACCAGCGGCATCGGCGAGAGCGCCGTTGCCGGACCACCTTCCATCTGTTCGGCAACCATCATTCCGATCAGGCGCGCAATACGCCTCCCGGCTGAAGTCTGAAGATCGAGTTCGGCCTGGAAGACCGGCGTGCGCCTCCTGGTCTCGCCGGTATGGTGCTGCCAAGCCCGTTCCACGAAGCCGCGCTCGAGCCGCAACATCACTTGCGTGGTGTCGGCCTGCCAGGTCGAGCGAATGTAGTCGCCCGGCGACAATATGAGGCCGCTGCCCACGCGCGAAGATACGCGCCGGTCGCCATACAGGATGTCGACGCCGCCGCTGAGCGGAAATTCCAGCATGTAGAAGGTGTCGAATGAACCGGCATCGACGACGAGCTCCGGACCGTAGCGGAGAAGATTGAGGGAAGCGCTTTCACATGCAATCGCGTGATGGCGGAAATCGAGACCGGCCTTGCTGTCGGGCAGCAGCAGCCGGTGCGGACGGTAGCGGGTGGACAAGGCAGCCACAGCTTCGGGCGCGCTGCCGAACCGAAGGCCCGGCACGCTGGCGAGCCGATTTGAAGCATCGATCAGGTCGGGCACCATTCTGTCGAGAAGGATAGGCGTGGCGGGACCGGTTGTCCATCTGCGGCGACGGTACAGGTTCAGCAGGACCCTGTCTGCCCATTTCGATATAACCATTTGAAAATACTGACTTAAATAAGCCCAGTAATGACGCTGGAACGATTTGACCTGTTCCCTTCCGGCAAGGTGACAATGTCCCATGCCAACCAGGAAACGCCCATGAACCAGCCGTCAGAGCCCAATTCCTTCCGCACCGGCCCCGACGAGCAGGGCATGTTCGGCATTTTCGGCGGCCGCTTCGTCGCCGAGACGCTGATGCCGCTGATCCTCGACCTGCAGCGCCACTGGGACGAAGCCAAGAACGATCCGGCCTTCAAGGCGGAGCTGAGCGAGCTGTCGACCCATTATGCCGGCCGGCCGTCCAAGCTCTATTACG
>Ga0209571_1000160_pt1 | contig 139636 bp, 142 predicted proteins | sample EBPBio102011_DNA_FD_185866 | JGI IMG/M metagenome (GOLD analysis project Ga0209571, IMG submission 185866) | Wastewater treatment Type I Accumulibacter community from EBPR Bioreactor in Madison, WI, USA - Reactor 1_1/10/2011_ DNA (SPAdes)... | ecosystem: Engineered > Bioreactor > EBPR >...
GAGCGCTGCGTGCGCGCCGGGTCCTGGGCCTTGATCAGGCTGTGCAAATCGGCGAGGAAGTAGAAGCTCTCGGTCGCCGGCGCGCGGCTGGCGGCGATCGCGGGACGGATCGCGCCCACGTAGTTGCCCAGGTGGGGCGTGCCGGAGGTGGTGATGCCGGTCAGGACACGGGTGGGGCGCTGGGACATCGGGACGGTCGGCCGGGGCGAAACGAAACGCCAGTTTAACCGTTGCCCCACCCGCGACGGCGGCAACCCCGCTCGCGTCGCCCGTGCGTTCAAACCCGCGAACCCACCCGGAGACACCGCCATGATCCGCACCCTGCTCGCCCCGCTGGTCGCCCTCGCTGCGTTGTGCGCGAGCGCCACGACCGCGGCCCAGCCGCTGGTCCGCCTTGACGTGGTCGACCGCGACAGCGGCCAGTGGCTGCCCGAATACCGCCATCGCCGCGACGACTGGATCGCCGGGGTCCCCGGCCATCGCTACGCGGTGCGCCTGACCAACACCACCGGCGAGCGCGTGCTGGTGGTGCTGTCGGTCGACGGCGTCAACGCCGTCACCGGCCAGACCGCGCACCCGTCGCAGACCGGCTACGTGCTGGCGCCCTACCAGAGCACCGAGATCGCCGGCTGGCGCAAGTCGTACGAGGACGTCGCGCAGTTCGTGTTCACCTCGCTCGGGGACAGCTATGCCGCGCGCACCGGGCGCCCCGACAACGTCGGCACCATCGGCGTCGCGGTGTTCCGCGAGCGTTTCGTCCCGCGGCCGTATCCGATGCCGGCGCCGCCGATCGCCCGCGATGAATCGCGCAACGACGGGCGCGGCCGCGACTACGAGAAGTCGCGCGGTGCGGCCCCGGCCGCGGAATCGGCACAGGCGGGCGATGCCTACCGCGGCGCGCCGGTGCAGCAGCAGCGCATCGGCACCGGACACGGCCAGCGCGAATGGTCGCCGGCGGGACAGGCCTCGTTCGTGCGCGCCAGCATCCAGCCCGCGCAGGTCACCCAGTTGCGCTACGACTCGCCGGACGCACTGGTGGCGATGGGCATCCTGCCGCGCCACGCGCCGTACTGGTCGCAGCGTCGCGAGCCGGAGGCCTTCCCCGGTGGCTTCGTCGCCGATCCCCCGCGCAGCTGGCGCTGAGGCAACAGCCTGCGCTGCGTCCGCACCTCCATATGCGCAACGGGCCGGCAGTGCCGGCCCGTTCGCTGACCGCATCGCGGCGGTCACACCCTGATGGTGCCATCCCGTCCGCGGGCGTGGCCCGCGCGGGTGTCGGCAGGTCAGTTCAGGGTCTTCTCGAAATCACGCACTTCCTGCTCGGCGCGTTCGCGCTCCCAGCCGTAGCGCTCCTGCAGCTTGCCGGCGAGGTACTTGCTGTCGCCGGCGGCGACGTCGAACACGTCGTCGGTGAGCTCGCCCCACTTGGCCTGGGCCTTGCCCTTGAGCTGGGTCCACTTGCCGGAAATGATGTCTTTGTTCATGCCTGCGTCCTCGGTTCGGGAGAGTAGATGCCGCGCGACCATGTGGTTCGCTTCGACCGGGCCATCGTGCCGCCCGCCAGCGAAACGCAGGATCAAGATTTCGTGGCACTCGCTTCACAAGCGTGACTGCACCTGAACATCGCGCATTCACCCGCGCGTCCTCGTACGCGCGGCCACCGCGTTCGCGCAAGAAAAAAGCCGGCATCGCCGGCTTTCTTCCCCACCATCGCGGCGACAGGCCGCGAGGCGACGCGCGCGTTACGGGTTGCTGGTGCCGCCCGTCTTGTCCGCGGCTTCCTCGACCTTCTCGCCGACCTTCTGCACATCCTTGCCCGCGCCCTTCATCGTGTTGCACGCGCTCAGCGTGCCCATCGAGAACAGGGCCAGCAAAACCAACGTGACCAAACGCTTCATCTGCATTCTCCTCGAAATGCGACCCCGGTCCTGCGGAATCGTCCCCGCTATCAGAACGCCATCGATGTGAAAACGGCATCGACATCGCCGTGAAACCGCGCCAGCGCAGGGATCACGCCCTGCCCGCCATTCAGTAATGTCGTCACCGCGTCAAGATCGCGGGCCGCGAGCGTCCCACAGGGTCGGCGCGTCGCAGCGCGGCGCGCGTCCTTGGGCGCTTCAATCCCGCATCAGGGTGGACTTGCCGAACAGGCTCTCCACCAGGTCCACCGCGAGCTCGGCGGTGATGTTCTTGTCGTCCAGCGCGGGGTTGACCTCGACCACGTCCAGGGACCCCAGGCGGCCGCTGTCGGCGATCATCTCCATCACCAGCTGCGCCTCGCGGTAGTCGATGCCGCCCGGGATCGGCGTGCCGGTACCCGGCGCGATCGAGGGATCGACCACGTCCACGTCGAAGCTCACGTGCAGGTGGGTGTTGTCGTCCATGCCGTGCAGCGCCTGTTCCATCGTGCGCTTCATGCCGGCCTCGTCGATGAAGCGCATGTCGTAGATGTCCAGCGCGTGTTCCTTGACCAGCCGCTTCTCGTCCTGGTCGACCGAGCGGATGCCCACCTGGCGGATCTGCGAGGGCAGCAGCGCCGGTACGTGGCCGCCGATGCGGGTCAGCGCTTCCGGGCCGATGCCGCACAGGCAGGCCACCGGCATGCCGTGCAGGTTGCCCGAGGGCGTGATGCGACTGGTGTTGAAGTCGGTGTGCGCATCCAGCCACAGCACGCGCAGCTTGCGCCCGGCCGCGCGGCAGTGCGCGGCCACGGCGGCGATCGAACCGACCGCGAGGCAGTGGTCGCCGCCGAGCATGATCGGCATGCGGCCCGCGCGCAGGATCGACGACGAGGCCTCGAACACCGCGTCGTTCCACGCGACCACCTGCGCGAGGTGGCGATAGCCGTCGACCGGGCCGAGCCACGGATTCTTCGGCCCCGACACGTCGCCGATGTCGACGACGTCGACGCCGCGCTGCGCCAGCGCCTCGCCGAAGTGCGCGACGCGCAAGGCCTCGGGCCCCATCGACGCGCCGCGGCGGCCGGCGCCGATGTCGGTGGGCACGCCGAAGATGGACACGGGGGGAAACGATCGGGACATGCGCGTGCCTGCGGGAAAAAACGGCGTGTGGGGTGCGCGATTCTAGCAACGCGCGCCGTTCGCCCCGGCGCGGCGGCACGCGCGACGCACGCGCTGCATCGCAGCATCGATCGCGCCGCGCAGGGCGGGACCGGGAGGCGTGGTGCCGCTTATCCGAATCGAACGGATGACCTACCGCTTACAAGTCGGCACGCGGATAGCTTGCCATGATTTGAAATCGGATGGCCTGGGGCCGCTTACACCGAGGAAAAACCGCGACTTAATGGCTTTCGAGGGAGCGCACGGCGCGACTGAACACGGCGCCTTGTGGTGCAAAAGCGTGTTCGCGCCGTGGCCCCGCCACCCACGGAGCCAGCATGAAGTCGAAGATCACCCAGTCCCTCGTCGAGAGGGCAACCCGGCCCGAGCCGGGCAAGTCGGTCCTGTACGCCGACACGGAGATGAGGGGGTTCTACCTCATCGTCACCCCCACCAAGCGCAGCTTCTACGTGCAGTCCCTCGTCAACGGCCGGCAGGTCAGGACGAAGCTGGGCGACCACCCGGCGATGGACGCCAAGCAGGCCCGCGACGTCGCGAGGCAGACGCTGGTCGGCATGCGCGGCGGCACCAACCCGAACGAGGAGCGCCGCAGGGCCAGGGCGCGCGGCATCACCCTGCGGGAGGGGCTGGACCTGCACCTGAACTCGCGGCGGCTGGCCGACAAGACCCGCAGCGGCTACGAGTACCACGTCACCTACTACCTCAAGGACTGGCTCGACAGGCCGCTGGCCGAGATCGGCGCGGACCGTCAGGGCGTGCGCGAGCGCCACCGCAGGATCACCGACAGGAGCGGTGCGACCTCGGGCGACAACGTCATGCGGGTGCTGCGCTCAGTCTACAACCGCGCCCTGCGCCAGTTCCCCGACCTACCGTCGAACCCGGTGGGCAACGTGGACATGAACGGCATGCGGCGGCGCGAGGTGGACGCCAGCCCCGAGAAGCTCAGGGCATGGGGCAAGGCGGTGCTGTCGCTGGGCAACCCGGTGCGCCGCGACCTCCAGCTGTTCATGCTGCTGTCGGGCATGCGCCGGACTGCGTCGTGCGAGGCGAGGCGCGCGGAGCTGGGCGACGGCCACCTGCACGTCCCGAACCCCAAGGGCGGCTCGGCCAAGAAGTTCGACCTACCCCTGTCGTCGGCGCTCACCGACCTGCTCACCCACCGCGAGGCGAACGCCGACGGGGTGAGGCGCATGACGCCCTACCTGTTCCCGGCCGATTCGGCGTCGGGCCGGGTGGCGGAGGTCCAGCAGCACGAGCTGGGCGACCTCACCGGCCACGCACTGCGGCACGCGTACGCATCCCTCGCCTTGCAGGCGGGCGTGCCGCTGCTGGAGTTGCGGTTCCTGCTGAACCACAGCGCGTCCAGCGGCGGCGTCACGATGGGCTACCTACATCCGTCGCTCGACCACCTGCGCGAGCACCAGGAGAAGGCGTCGCACTACATCCTCGACGCGCTGGGCCTCGTGCACGAGCCCGGGACGTGGCCGCCGAGGTTGGCCACCTGATCCGCAGTCGGCGCGCCAATGCGTACAAGGCGATGAAACGAAAGGGCCACCTCGACGGTGGCCCTTCTTCGCACACGGCGGGAGAACGCCGTCAGCCGTCAGATGGCACGGACGCGACCACCCGAACCGTGGACAGCGCCTCGGCCGACTGCTCCTCATCCATGTCGGCCGGGTGGTGCTTCTGACGCGGCGGCACCTCGGCGCCCTTCTTGCGCATGTCGTTGGCGTACCAACGAACGCTCTTTGCAGTCGCCGCCGCACCCTCGATCTGCACGTTGACCATGTTGGCCACCAGCGCGTGCGGGTAGCCCGCCGGGTCCATCAGGATCGCTCGTGCAAGCGCACCGACGCCGAGCCCGCGCGGCTTTTTCTCGTTCGCTTCGGGCGTCTCGACGAAGCCGGCCTTCGGCTCTGCGCGCTTCGCGGTCGCCTTGGGCTTCTTCGGCTGCCCGAGCGAGGCGAGGTCGATGTTTTTTTCGGCCGCGATCTGCTCGATCCGGGTTACGAGCTTGCCCCGGGTCGCGAAGGTCTTGGGGCCAGCGGGCTTGTCGGCGATCCGGTTGTGCAGGACCAGCAGTTCTTTGGTGGGCCTTTCTTCCAGCTTCATGGCGTTCTCCTGCGCGTTGGTGGGCACACAGGCATTAGGTCGCGGTTCCCTCGATCCGGGAGCCCCCCTTGACCATCACTGTGTACGTTGTACACTGAGACTGTGAATGATGTTCACAGGATATGGGCGTGACTGAACAGACCGATGAATTGGTGGGGATAGGGGAGATCGCGGAGATAGCCGGGGTGTCGCGTCAAGCAGTCGCCAATTGGCGGGTGCGGGCGGCCGACTTCCCTGCTCCGGTTACGGAGCTAGGTTCTGGGCCGATCTTCCGGCGATCGCAAATTCGAACTTGGCTAAGGCGAAACAAAAGGAATACTCCGATGGCGCATGTGATTTCTACGATCAACTTGAAAGGTGGTGTGGCGAAGACGACTACGTCCGTAGCCTTGGCAGAAGTCTTCTCAGCAGAGATGCGGAAGAAGGTATTGGTCATCGACCTCGACCCGCAAACCAATGCAACCATCATGTTGCTTGGGGAAGACAAGTGGCTTGAGCTGAACGACCGAGGGCACACGCTCGCCCAGTTGTTTAAGGACGCAATGAATCCTGATGTAAAGAAGTTCGACCTGGACGCCACGCTTCAAAAGCGGGTAGGCGATGTCCATGAGGCCAGGACCATCGACCTACTGCCGTCGAGCCTGGATTTGATCGATGTACAGGATCAACTCGCGTCCGCGCCATCAGGGAAGTTCTACGCCGTGAACCCTGTCGAACTTCTTTGGCGGGCAGTCAAATCAAGACTGGATGACTACGACATCGTCATTGTCGATTGCCCGCCGAATTTGGGCATCGTTACTCTGAATGGTCTACGCCTGTCGGACGCCTACATCATTCCGACTATTCCTGACCACCTCTCGACCTACGGTATCCCTCAGATCGTGACCCGCGTTGGTGAATTCGCACAGGCAATTGGTGAGGAGATTGACCCGTTGGGTATCGTCATCACCAAGTACCAAGCCAACTCGACGGTGCACAACACCGTACTGAGGCAACTCCAGACTGATGCAAACTTCCCTGATGTGTATGCGACGAAGATCAAGCAAACCAACACAGCGTCGGCGGCAGCGGAGTACACCGCGCATAAAAGAACGCTTAGGCAGAAGTATGGCTCCGATCCAAATGGCCTGACCTCGACCTTCATCGAGTTGGCTCAGGAGATTTGGAGCGACCTGGAGGGAGAGTCGTGAGTCTTAGAAACACACTCAATCGCTTGATCCGTGTGGTGATCGAGGAGGCGGAGCGCAACCCCGACTTCGAGGCTGCACTTACCGACGCCTTGGACTCGGCATCAAGTAGGCGCAAGTCAACAAGAGCGGAAAGCCCAAGACAAGTGGATGCGAACGAGGCAAAGCGCGGGAAGAATCGGCGCGCTCCTGCCGTGCTCGATCCTGTTCAGGTCGCACGCGACAGCGAATCGGGTCTACGTAGCGCACTCGAAAAGCTATCCCTGGATCAACTTCGAGACATCGTTGCCGAGTATGGAATGGATCCTGGTCGGCTTGTGATGAAATGGAACACGCCAGAGCGCGTAATCGAGAGGATCGTCGAGATGTCAGTCGCGAGAGCGCACAAGGGCAACGCCTTTCGTAAGTCCCCTGACGACCCCGCACCTCTGGCCACTGATGTAGATGAAACGCCACCCTCTGATGCCCAAGTAGTGAGCAATCCTCCAAAAGGATCATGAAAAAGAAGGGGATGCCGTGACGACATCCCCTCCGAAACACGGCCGGGTCACCCGTTGCCCTCTGCGCACCTAACCAACCCGGCCGGGTTTGCTCGGGTCAGGCCGGGAGGAAGGCCAGGTGCGCCATCCCCGACCCCAGGGCGTCCGCCCTGCGCTTGGTCTCACGGTCAACGTACAGGTCCAGCGCGCGGCAGTAGGGCTGTCCGGCCAACGCCGCGGCCTCGTCGAACTCCTCGGAGCCGACGACCACGCCATTGCGGGCCGCGGCGGCCTCAAGCTCGGGGAACGGGTCGCACCTGTGCTGGATCGCCGCGACCAGGGCCGCGAGGGCCAGCATCGCCGGGTGGCACGGTGGGTAGTGGGCGCGTCGGTCAGTCATTGCCGTCGCCCCCGATCAGGTCGTGGTCGATGTCGCGCTCGCGCATGGCGAGCTGCACCGAGCCGAGGGGGTTGCTCTTGCCGGCGTTCCAGGCGCGGATGGCGACCAGGATGCCCTGGAGGCGCGCGTCGCCCAGCTTGATGTACTCCTGCACCTTCAGGAAGTCGTCCTGCCTCATCGCCGTCGCCAGCTCCACCGGGCCGACCGGGCGGTCCTTGGTGGGCAGGCGGTCGATCAGGGACAGCACGGCCGAGGCCAGGGCGACGTTGCGCGTGCCGACGGCGACCTGGGCCATGTGGCCGAGCTCGGCGGGGCCGGCGTGCTGGAGCTGCTGGAGGTACTCGGTGCGCTTCGGGTCGCCCAGGGCCGCGCGGGCCAGGACCTTCGCCGGGGAGTCGTAGAACTGGCGCTGGCCGACCAGCTGCGCGTGCGGCGCGCCGGCCTCCTTCATGATCTTGTCCAGCTCGGCCTTGGAGTTGTCCTTGATCTCGCGGACGCTGGCGAGCGTCTCGTGCTCGGCGAAGCGCGCCACGTCGGCCATGCCGATGCCGGGGGCATTCTTCCAGCGCGCGGCGATCTGCTGCTTGCGGGCCGCGATGTCCTTGTTCAGCCGCTCGATCGCGGCGAGGGTGCGCTTGTGCAGCAGGTCGAGCTGCGAGGCGAGCTCGCCGATCTGCTGGGTGCTGAGGAGGGGGGTGTCGCTGAGGGTGATCTTCATTGCTCGTGTGCTCCGGTGGGTTGTGGTCCTCCGGTCGCCTGTCACGAGCGCATCCCCAGCCGTGGGGTGGTCTGCGCGCCAATGCGCTGACCGGATGCGTTCAATGTGTCGGGGCGCGCTGGCCGCGAACGCCATCGTTTCCCGGACGTGTTTCCCTCGGAGCTGCCGCCGTCACCGCGGCTTGCGGATCATGGGCTTGGCGTCGCACCACCCGCCGATGCGATGTCAGAGGGCTGAAGTCGTCGCAGGATTTGCGACGGTGGCGCGCTTCACTGCACCCGCAACATTCCGTTGCCGACCCTGCGCAGGACCCTGCAATGAGCACCACTCAAATCGGCGTCAAATGCTCTTGTGGAAGCGACAAGTTCGAGATGCCCAAGAACCCGAGGGCTTCGGACACGATCAAGTGCTCCAGGTGCGGAGCGAGCGGCACGTACGGCAACGTGATGCGGCAGGCGACCTCGCAGGCCAAGACCGCCGTCGAGAAGCATCTCAAGGACATGCTCCGCAAGGCTGGATTCAAGTAAGAGTGTCCCCGTCCGGGCGCACACCGACGGCCCAGCCGCCGGAGCCGCCGCACTCCACGCACATGCGGGCGCGTGCAACGTCCTCCGAGAAGTGGGGACGGCCGCAGCACACGCAGCGGAGCCAGCCGACCCGGCGCACAAGCCGCGGGGGATCGAAGTTCGTGTCCATCACGGGCATGCGTCGCGCGCCGCCGTCGTTCGGCCACCGTGCGGGTTCGATGAGCTCCCTGCCCATCCGCACCGTCACGGGATCATGCACTTGGCGCTTTGCGGGCGTGGCGCCGAGCCATCGGTAGTCCGGGAAGGCGGGGCTGTGGCAGCGGCTCGACACCCCGTTGGGGCTGAGACCGAGCGCCTGCGCCGCCTGCCTGGCGGAGGGGTATCGCACCCCGCCCACCTCGACGGCGACCGCGTGCCCGTTAGTGCCCGCGGTTGACGCTGCCATGCTCGCGCCGCGCCTCGTACTCCTGCGACATGCGCTCCCACTCGTCCGCGTCCAGGCGCGGCATCGGGCCGATGCAGGTCATCTCGCTGCGTCGGGCCAGGGCGTCGCGCCCCCCCATCGCCTGGACCGCGTCGGGCGCCGTGTCGTGGATTGCGTCCAGCATGCCGTCGATCTGGGCCGCGCGCTGCACCACCTCGGCCACCGTCAGCTTGTCACTCATCGTCCTGTTCCTCGTCGAGCGGCCGCGCCGCGTTGTACTTGGAGAGCAGCGCCACCAGCTGGGCGCGCTCGTCGGCGGGCATCGCCAGTAGTGCGTCGGCCGAGAGGCCCGTGTCCTCGACCCTGACGCGCAGCCTGTCCGCCATCTGCTCGCCGTAGCGGAACTTCAGGAGGACCTCCAGGAGCCTGTCGCTGTGCTTCCTGACGGTGAGCGGCCGCTCCTCCCCGGTCGTCGGGTCCGCGGTGGTGGCGAGGCGTCCCTGGTGGATGACCGGCTCGTCGTAGCCGATCGCGGCGCGCCTGTACGCTTCGTCCAGCAGCGCGTCGAGGGCGACCTCGATGGCCTTCTCCCACCGGGTGCGGAACTCGATGTCGTTGGCCTTGTGGTAGAAGGCCGTCTGCCTGCTGATGCCCGCCGCTGCCGCGGCCTGCTTGGGCGAGCACGTGTCCTCCAGGACCTGGAAGAACAGCTCGCGCCGCTCGGGCGTGAAGGTGTGCGGGATGGAAAGCACGGCTGCGGTCTCCGGGATGAAAAGTGGCTTACGTCGTGATGGTGTCGTGCTTACGCGCGCAGGCACGCCATCGTTCAAGCAGCCGGATCAACGGCTTGGATGGCGTCGGCCACCCGATGCTCGATTAGATGGCGCGCGTCGCCGGGGATCGCCTGGCCTGTTCGCCTTGCGCGCGAGGGACACGGCACGCAAGGTTGGACGCGTCCGTCCACGCGCTTTCGATGATGTGGAGGGGATCGCTTTTCGATTGTCGGTCTGATTGTCACGTTCGTCGTCTATAGACTGACGAACGCCGTGACAATCGAATCCGCCAGTGACTTTCGCTTTGACAATCGGGTGGCCGAAAGCGGCCTAAGTGCTTGCCGCGCTTAGATTGTCGCGCTGACAATCGAAACTGACTTTCGGCGACAATCTGATTGTCACTGGGCGCGACAATCGAGCTCCGAAAGTCGCGCCCCGTGACAATCGAAAACGCGCGTTCACCCCTCCGTCCTGACCAAGATTCCGAGCCTCGGGTTGCGCTCGTCCATCGGCTCCAGCCACACCGGGAACCCGTCGATCGACGCCCTGGCGTCGCTGCGTCCGTCGGGCACGGCCTGCTCGATCTTGCGCCTCGCCGTCTTGTCCGAGACGCCGTCCCGCTCGCAGATGATCGCGGCCAGCTCCTTCAGCGGGATGCTGCCGCCACGCTCGTTCGCCTCCTGGCGAGCCAGCTCCAGGATCGGGTCCATGCCCCCGGCGAACTCACCCTCCGGAACGTCCATCACGGTGGGGCGCAGCACCAGGGAGTCACCCACCTTCTCCAAGTTGAATCGCATCGGGGACTCGCGTTCCGCGTCCTTCTGCTTCTTCACCGCGACCTTGATCGATCGGCCGTCGCTGGCGCGCTCCACCTCGACCGTGGTGTCCATCGCGCCCAGCAGCGCCGAGCTGCCGCGCATGCCTTTTCCCAGGTCCTTGCCCGAGTGGTGCACCACGACCACCGCGGCGCCCGTAGCGTTGCGCAGGAGCTTCATGCTGGCGATGTAGCGGCCCATATCCTTTGCCGAGTTCTCGTCGGCGCCCGCGGCCGTCTGGTTGAGGGTGTCGATGACGACCAGGCGCAGCGGGCCGAGTTCGTCGGTCACGGCCTGGACGAACGCGCGCACGCCGCCGTCCTTCTCGGCCGCGAGGTTCAGGTCGTCGCGCATCAGGTGCAGGTCGAACCTGCGGCCCTGCGCGCACCTGTCCTCCTTCCATGCGCGGAAGCGCTTGCCCAGGCCGGGCGCGCCCTCCGCGGCGATGTACAGGACGCCGCCGCGCTCGACCTGCCGTCCGTGCCAGTCCACTCCGCCCGCGATCGCCATTGACATGTCCACGGCGAGGAACGACTTGCCCGACTCGGGCGCGCCGTAGATGGCGGCGAGGCTTCCCTCGGTCAGCACTCCAGGCACCAGCCACCTCGGCGGCGGCAGCGACTCCACTTCTTCCAGCGACAGGAAGTTCCAGCGGCTGCGTTCCTCGGCGGGTTCGATCTCGTCCCACACGTCGAAGTCGTCGGCCGCGTCGGGCGGCGCGATGTCGGACCCGGCCTCGTTGAGCCGCCTGCGCAGCGTGGCGATGGTCACCGCGTCGTCGCGGTCTGCGTGCAGCGAATCCCAGCGGCGCCCGACGATCCATTCGTGGTCCGCGAACTTCGGGTCGGACGTGCTCCAGTCGATGAACTCCTGCCTCCCCGCGCCGTCGGTGGCGTGGTGGCAGGCCATCATCAGCTCGCGCCACGCGTCGTGCTCGCGGAAGTCCGTCGGTTCCAGGTGTTCAAGCGATGCGGCCAGCTGCTCGGCGGTGATCTCGCCTGCGCCCGTGGCCCGCTTCCTCTCCGGCCTGCGCGCCGCCTCGACCAGCCGCGCGGGCAGGTCCGGCATGTCGGGCAGCGCGGGCGAGTCCGGCGCCCAGCGGTACAGGCCGCCGGTCGGATGCACAGAACCCGCCGCGACGATCTGGCGGCCGAGCGACTTCAGCTCCACGCCCTCGAAGCCGTCCACGCTCTCCAGCAGCACGGCGCCCGCGGGCTTGTGGAAGTAGAAGTGGTGGCCGGGGTGCTCCAGGTTGCCGGTGAGGACGTGCGGCGCAGACGTCAGGTCCAAGCCGAAGGCGGCGGCCATGTCGGCCAGGCTGTCGCGCCCAGCCGGGAAGTTGCGCGGGTCCACGTCCACGACGACCACGTCGGCGGGCAGGCGCACGCCCAGGTTCAGGCCGTCGCGCCTCGCGCGCTCCAGCACCTCACCCCGGTCGTAGCTGCGTTCCTGCCAGCGCTTGTCGGCGGGCACCTTGTCGCGGCGGCGCAGGGGGATCAAGTCGAGCCGGGCGCGGCGGTACTCGGACGCGGCCTCAAATGATGGCGTCGCGGCGACGTTCCCCGCGGCATCATTGATCCCGTGAGTCCTGGACAGCTCACTCTCCCGGTCGGTTGTACCCTTGCGCCCACGGTCTCGCACGCCGTGGGCGTTTTCATGTGTGGCCATCGGTCAGCCCTCCGCGTTGGCGGTGCGGGCGGCGAGCATCGCCGTCGCGGCGCGCCGGACGCCTTCGCCCATCGGCTGGCCCTTCGCGTAGTCGCGCAGGTCGCCCAGCTTGTAGCGGATCAGCTTCGGCCCGACTCGGGTGAACGCCGGGCCGCCTCCCTGGCAGCGATACCAGGCCAACGTTCCATACTTTAGGCGCAGGAATGCCGCCGCCTCTTGGGCGGTCAGCAGCGAGTCGTCGGGGAGTGCGTGGAGCTCGGCGAGCTCCGCGGGGGAGAACTTCTTGGGTTCGTAGGCCATCTTCTGGACTCCGTGCAGGTGCGATCCCCGCACGGCGACGTGCCTTGCGGGGACTGCCTGCTTTGCGTCGCAGAGATGGACCCGTTTGCTCCCCTCAGTCGGCGGGGCGGGTCTCGGTCTTGTAGGCCACCGAAAGCCTGGCGTCGGCGGCTGGTGGCGCCGACGAATCAAATACTGCCAGAGGTGCGCTCGCGCCGATACCAGCATTGCGCCAAGACTCCCCGGTGAGCCCGTGTCGTCCGGTTCGGTCCGGGCTGCTCGGTATCAGGCCGCTCGTCCCCGAACGCGACACAGCGAGCCTGTGCAGTCTTAATCGCTGCGACGCAGCAAGAGCAGACTTTTGACTTCGGACCTCCCGCCCCTGAATATCCATTCAGGAATGCCAACACAGGGGGAAATGGACAATGCCAGCAGACCAGACCACCAAGACGGTCTACTACCTGCGCGCCAGACGCGACGACCAGCCTTTTGACCTTCAGTCGATCGCGAAAAAGGCTCGCAAGAAGAAGAGCACCTGCGATGCAACCGAGATCGAGCTCGGAGGCGGCGACGTGGTGCGGATTCAGCACTTCAGCAATTCTAACGGGCGTACGCTGATACACCTCACGCGATATGTTCCTGGCGTGCAGGCATCAACGCTCCAACCCAAGGCGACTACCGCCGAAGACGACGAAGGCGCCCAACCGCCTCCGAGAGGCAAGGAATTCAAGGACGGAGACTGCTTCTTGTTCCTGAAGGATCACCACGTCCTTTACTGCGGGCACGGTATCAGCAAGAGCAAAGCGTCTCTGTACTTGTCCCAGCTTTTCAGGGAAGCAGAACTTCATGACGAGTCCAGCGGCTTCGATCTTGTTCCTGCCAGCAACTTGGATAAGCTGCAACTGATCCAGGATCACGGCGTCAAGTCCATCCAATTGGCCGTGGGCGCCTTCGATCTGAGCTTGCCGAAGGCGCGCCGTACAAGCTGGATCGCGAAGTCTCTCGGCACTCTCGGCGATGAGCTTGGCGCGCTAGTAAGCAAGGACCAGTCGCTGACCAAACAGAAGGCACTGGAGGACCTCATCGTGAATGTTGAGGTCAAGCTGGACGGCAACACCCGTGCGATCCAAAGCTCTCAGGACTTTATCGAGGATCTCGCGGAGACGGTACTTGATGACGACACCGAGACGCCCGTGAGCGAGTTCACGATCGTCACCCAGAAGAATGAGCGCATCACTTCCGGGGAAATCCGACTTCAGACGGGCGTGAAGGTGGAAACGAAGGACAATTCCGTCAGTCACACCAGCGTATGGGGTGCGATGGGAACCTACTTTGACCAGATAACGCAGGGGAACCTGCTGGAGCAATGACGTGCGTCGCCTCGAAGTTGACTGGAGCCGAATCGGACTGTTCGCCGCGATCGCCGCCGTTTCGGCGGTGATCGGCTGGTATGGACAGCCGTTCGTCCACGGCAACGACGAAGCTCGCGGCGTCATCGTCAACGTGTTCTCGATCCTGGCCGGCTTTCTCATCACCGTGATGACACTTCTGGGCGAGCCCGGCCTGTATCGAGGACGCACGTGGCGTTCGGACGCCGTCAAGCGGAGCAACGTCTACCAGCGCCTCGTCCGCCACAAGTGGCTTTTCATCTCCTACTTGATCGTGCTTGCTCTGGTCTTTCTGACGACCATCGTGGCCAAGCGCGAGCCGGACGGGCGACTAGTCGCCTGTCTGGAAGCGCTTTATCTTGGCTTCGCGACCTTCGCGTTTATCTACTCGCTGATGCTTCCGAGTCGCTTGCTCAATCTCCAGTTGGCGCGCTTTGATGAGCTTGTGGAATCGAGGCGTAACGGTCAGAAGTCAGAATGATGATTCGGGAGGCGCCTTGCGCCTCCCGCTTGGTGAAGGTGCTACAGGCAAGCACCAGCCCATGCGTCTGCGACGTTATCCCGTCCCTCAAGGATCACGCTCTTGCCGCCCGACACGAAGCGCCGGAAGCCTGTGTACCCGCCGAACTCGTTCTTGGCGTTGACCCGGCCGCAGGCGACCACGCCGAACTCCTCGGTGTAGTTGGCGCGCACGTCCCGGAACTGCGCGGCTTCCGGGTCCTTCAGCTCACCCCTCACCGCGCGCTCGGCCGCCACGATGGTCTCGGCGCCGAACCACTTCTCCTGCTGCGCCTTCTTCTCCGCGGCCGTCATGGGGCGCTCCGGCTCGGGCTTCGGCGCCTCTGGCTGCTGGGCCTGCTTCGGCGGCGGCTCGGCCACCGCTGCGGGTGCGGCGGCGACAGCGGGCTCGCCGCGCGGCACCAGCTTCGACCCGATCCAGGCCAGGACCACCAGGACGACCAGAAGAACCCCTATCCGCTTCATGCACTCCCCCTAAGCCAGCGCCAGTAAATAGTCTATTTTGGACTAATCCAATACGGACTCTAGCGTGCGGTGACCAGCCTGTCACCGCGCGATGGCCCAATCGACCCACAACCCCGATTACCGACTCCTGCTGACCGTCCTGAAGGCGGCCCGCAAGCGCGCGGGCGTGTCGCAGGTCGATCTGGCCGAGCGGCTCGGGAACACGCAGACCTTCGTGTCCAAGTGCGAGCGCGGGGAGCGGCGCATCGACGCCGTGGAGCTGGTCGAGTTCGCCGAGGCGCTCGGCGTGCCGCCGCTCGGACTGCTGGGCGAGTACCTGGAGCAGCGCGCGGCCAGGTTCCAGCCGAAGTCCAGAAAGAGCAGCGCGAAACGGCGCTGACTACGAAGGATGGTGCCGCTTGTCCGAATCGAACGGACGACCTACTGATTACAAATCAGTTGCTCTACCGACTGAGCTAAAGCGGCGATGTCGTACTTCTCTTGCTCAAACTGTGTCCGGCTTGTCCCGCAGTCTACGCGCTGGCGCGCGTAAAGCCTTGCCGCGCTTAGCCTTCCGGCCGGTTACCACAACAACCGCGTCCGAGTTACAAGGCGGTTGCTCTACCAGCTGAGCTAAAGCGGCGGATCGCGTGCGTGTCACGCCGGCGCGGCGTGGAGGCATTCTAGCCCAAGCCCCTCAGCGTCCCGACGCGGCCAGGGCGGTGCAGGCGATGGTCTCGGCCTGGGCGGCGCCGCTGGCGCGACGCAGGCCGACCACGTCGAAGTCCGCGCCGGTTTCGACGTCGATCCAGTAGCGCGTGCCGTCGGCCTCGCCGATCGGTTCGGCGCGCGCCTCGAAGCCCGCGGTGCGCAAGGCCGCCTGGTGGCGCACGGCGGCCGCCTCGCCGCCGAAGCGGCCCAGGGCGATCTCGACCGCGCCGGCCGCCGGCGCCGGCAGCACGTAGTGGTCGCGGAAGCCGGCCGCGGTCAGGCGCGTGGCCATGGCGTTGGCGGCATCGCGATCGGCCAGTCCGGACAGGAATACGCGCCAGCCGCGGGCGGCGGCGGTGCGGGTCTCGCGCAGCGCCAGGCGGCGCGACGCGGGCTGCAGCAGCGCGCGGGCGCGATCACGCGCGGCGACGTCGACGAACGGGCCGAAGGCGCGGCACGTGGCTTCGACGACCGGGGCCGGGACGGCCGCGGCCACGGTCTCCGGCGCGGTGGCGGGCGTGGCGGCGTCACCCGGCGCAGGCAACGCGCCGGCCTCGCCACTCGGCGCGGGGGGCTCGGGAGTCGCCGCCACGGGCGCCGTCGTCGGCGCTTCGCGCAGCAGTTGCAGGCGCTCGCTGCCCGGCGGCAGCGCGACCTCGGCCACGGCGGGCGCGTCGTGGCGCGTGGTCCACCACAGCGCGACGCCGAGGTTGAGGATCAGCAGGAGGACGATCAGGGCACGGGCAAGCATCGGTGGATTCTAGGGCCCGCCGACGCCAGGTCGCGCCCAGCGCGCGAGTCCATGCAGGACCAGCGCCGGTTCCGTGACGGCGTCCTCCAGGTGCGGGGCGAGCGCCGCCGCGCCGCCGCCATGCAGCAGCAGCGGCACCGGCGCGCCGAGCCGCTGCGCCGCGGCATCGCGGCTGTGCGCAAGCAGCCCCAGCGCCGCGCCGAGGCAGCCGGACGCGAGCGCATCGTCGGTGTCGCCGGCGAACGGCAGGTAGCGGCCGCCCTCGACCGGCAACTGCCGCGCGCGCCCGTGCAGCGCCTCGCGCATCAGGGTGGGCGACGGCGCGATGCGCCCGCCGACATGGCGGCCGGCGGCGTCCAGCAGGTCGACGGTCAGGGCCGTGCCCACGCCCGCGACCAGCCACGCCCCACCGCGCGCATGCGCCGCCAGCAGCGCGAGGAAACGGTCCACGCCCAGTCGCGACGGATCCGCGTAGGCGATCTCCAGCCCGTCGCGTCGCGACTGCGTGCGGGCCACGTCGACGCGCCCGCTGCGGGCTGCCAGGGCCTCCAGCAGGCGCGTGCGCAGCGCATCGGACGCGACGCTGGCGACGTGCGCCGCCTCGATCCGCGGCGGCAGCCGCGCCTCCCAGTCCGCCGCGAACGCCAACCCGTCGTGTTCGATGCCGGCCATCTCGCCGACGCGGCCATCGTCGAGGAGCGGTGCGAACTTCAGCCGCGAGTTGCCGAGGTCGAACAGCCATTCGCTCACGCGGCCGCCCCTGCGGGCCGCAGGCTGACGTCGCCCGCGTGGAAGTGGCGTTCGCCCTCGGCCAGGCGCACGCGCAGGGCGCCGTCGGCGGCCAGGCCCAGCGCCAGGCCCGCGTGCTCGCCATCGCCGGCCAGCACCCGCACCGGCTCGCCCGCCAGCAGGTCGTGCGCGGCGTGGCGCGGCAGGAATGGCGCCAGGCCTTCGCGATCGAACTGGTCCAGCGCCGGCAGCAGGTGCGCCAGCAGGGTCGCGGCCAGCTCCGGGCGCGACGGCGGCGGCGAGGCCAGCGCGGCGAGGTCGATCCACGGCTGGTCGATGTCGCCCGCCGCGCCTGCCGGCATGCGCACGTTGAGGCCGATCCCGACCACGGCACGCGCCGCGCCGCCATGCTCGCCGCTGCCCTCGACCAGGATCCCGCCGAGCTTGCGCAGGCGCGCGCCCTCCGCCACGACCACGTCGTTGGGCCACTTCAGGCGCGCCTCGCCGAGGCCCATCGCCTGCAGCGCCTCGGCCACGGCCACGCCGGCGACCAGGCTCAACCCACCCAGCCGGACCAGCCCGCCCTCGAACTCGCGCGCCACCGACAGGTACAGATTGGCGGCCAGCGGCGAGGCCCAGGCGCGGCCGCGGCGGCCGCGGCCACCGGTCTGGCGCTCGGCCAGCAGCACCTGCGCGCCGGGCCCGGACATCCCCCGGCGCAGCAGTTCGGAATTGGTGGAGTCCAGCGACCAGGCCACGTCGAGGGCAGCGAGCCGGTCGCGCACCGGCGCAGGCAGGGCCGCGCGGATCGCCCCGGCGTCCAGCAGGTCCACCGGCGCCGCCAGCGCGTAGCCCCGGCCGGCGCGGGCCTCGATGGCCACCCCGGCCTCGCGCAGGGCCTCGATCCGCTTCCAGACCGCGGCCCGGGTCAGCCCCGCTTCCCGCGCCAGCGCGTCGCCGGACACCGGTCCGGCGGCCAAGCGCTGCAGCAGGGCGCGATCGGCGGGGGCGGTCACGGCGCGGCCAGTCGGGTCATGCCCGGATTATCCGGCATCCGGCCGTCGCGGGCGGGCACCGGGCGCCGTTCGTCGCCTGCCGGGCAAGGTTTGCCGTAGATCGCCTGCAACCATCCGCCGCCCCGCAGCATCCGGGGTATAGTGCGGCGTTGACCTGCAACGCCCCGGCCCAAGGATCGTCGCCATGGCTTCCAGATTCCTGTTCTGCCTGCTGCTGGCCTGCCTGGCCTTGCCCGTGGCCGCGCGCGACGTCGCAATGCTCGACGCCAATGGCGCCGGCACCGGCTGCCCGGTGACCGAGGATTCCGACGCCGATGCCAGCCAGGCCCGCACCGGCGCCAAGCGCGCCGCGCCCGCACCCGCCCGCGCCAAGCCCGCGGCGGCCCGCCGTGGTGGCGAAGCCGAATCCGGCGGCCGGCCGCCACGCTGGCACAGCTTCCTGCCGGGCATGATCCGCTGAGGCAGCGCGGTTCCCGTCCGCGGCACACGTGCCCGGCCTGATCCGGCGGCTGTTCGGCCGCGCGCCCTCGCAAGCCATCGACGACGCCCTGTGGGCGCACGTGCAGGCGCGCGTGCCCTGGGTGGCCGCGCTCGACCCCGCCCGCGACGCGCGCCTGCGCGCGCTGGCGGCCGACTTCCTGCAGCGCAAGTCGATCACCCCGATCCCGCCGCTGGCACTCGACGACCGCCGCCGCGCGGTGCTCGCCGCCCTGTGCTGCCTGCCGCTGCTGGAGTTCGGCGGCGAAGGCCTGCACGGCTGGTCCCAGCTGATCGTGTACCCGGACGCGTTCCGGGTGAACCGCAGCCACCTCGACGCCGCCGGCGTGCTGCACGAATGGGACGACGAACTGATCGGCGAATCCTGGGACGCCGGCCCGCTGATCCTGTCGTGGGCCGACGTCGAGGCCGACCTGGACGACCCGCATGCCGGCTTCTGCGTGGCCGTGCACGAGATGGCGCACAAGCTCGACGCGCTCGACGGCGTGCTCGACGGCACGCCGGCGTTGCCGCGCGACTGGCAGCGCGCGTGGGCGCGCGACTTCCAGCAGGACTACGACGCGTTCGTCGCCCTGGTCGAGGCCGATCGCGAGGTGGCGATCGATCCCTATGCAGCCGAGGCGCCAGAGGAGTTCTTCGCGGTGTGCAGCGAGTACCACTTCAGCGCGCCGCAGGTGCTGCGCGAGGCGCTGCCGCGGGTGGCGGCGCACCTGGAGAAGTTCTACGGGCCATCGCCGACAGACGCGCCGCTGTCATCCCGAACGGAGTGAGGGACCTGCTTCCGGCTCCGGCATCACGCAAAACAGCAGATCCCTCACTCCGTTCGGGATGACAACCGGATGTTTCGGGACGTCGGCAAGAGCCCGGGGGCCATCGCGGGTGCCGGGGGCGCCGATGCCCGCCGCACGCACATCGCCCTACAGGCCCGGCGGCAGCCTGACCTCGAAGCGCGCGCCGCCCAGCTCCTCCGACGCGCCGACGGACAGCTGCCCGCGATAGCTGCGCACGATGTCCTGCACGATCGACAGGCCGATGCCGTGGCCGTGCACGCGTTCGTCGCCGCGCACGCCGCGCTGCAGGATCAGCGGAATGCGCTCCGGCGGGATGCCGGGGCCGTTGTCGTCCACCGCCAGCAGCAGGCCGGGACGGCGGTTGGGCGCGGTCTCGCCGGTCTTGACCGTCAGCAGCACGCGCGTGCGCGCCCACTTGAAGGCGTTCTCGAGCAGGTTGCCCAGCAGTTCCTGCAGGTCGCCCAGTTCACCGTGGAAGCGCGCGTCCGGATCGACGTCGAATTCGCAGATCACGCCCTTGCCGGCGTAGATCTTCTCCAGCCCCTGCACCAGCTGCTCGGCGCGCGGCTCGACCTCGATCGGCGCCGCGAACAGCTTGTGCCCGCTCGAGGCCGCGCGCCCGAGCTGGTAGCTGACCAGGTCGTTCATGCGCCGCAGCTGGGCGTCGACCTCCTCGCGCAGCTCGGCCTCGCCGGCATCCGAATCCAGCCGCGCACGCAGCACCGCCAGCGGCGTCTTCAGGCTGTGCGCGAGGTCGGACATGGTGTTGCGCTGATGCTCGAGGTTCTCGCGTTCGCTCTCGATCAGCGCGTTGATGCTGTCGGTCAGCGGCTCGAGTTCGCGCGGATGGCGCTCGCCCATGCGGTTGGCGAGCCCGCGCTGCACGCGCTTGAGTTCCTCCACCACCTTGCGCAGCGGCCACAGGCTCCAGCGCAGCACCAGCGTCTGCAGCAGCAGCAGGATCACGCCGGCCACGCCGAGGTAGCCCCATAGCGCGGCGCGGAACACGCGCACCTGGCGCGGCACGTTGCCGGCGTCCTCCATCACGTAGATCGTGTACGGGAACTCCGCATCCGGTCCGGTGCCCTCGGGCACCCACACCAGGCCGAAACCATGGCGGTACACCTGCCCGGGCGAGCCGTCGCTGCGCGTCATCGGCAGCGGCCCCTCGAACTTCTCCTCGCCGCCGGCCAGCATCTGCGCCTCCGGCAGCTGCGGGCCCGACGCCGATCGCGATGCCCAGTTGCCGTTGGGCAGCACGATCTCGGCGTACAGACCGCTGCCGGGCCGGTCGAAGCGGTCGTCCGGCGGGTTCTCGGGCGGGTAGAGCTCGCCGTTGCGCAGGAACTCCACGTCGCCGGCATAGGCGTAGGCGTAGTTGCGCAGGCGGTCGCGCTGGCCCTCGCTGGCCACGTCGAGGAAGGCGCGGTCGAGCGCGAAGCCGGCGAGCGCGAGGAAGCCGAGCAGGCCCAGGCTGGCGGCCATCAGCTGGCGTGCCTGCAGCGAGCGCGGGCGCCAGGGCAGTTCGCGTGGCGGCTTGCCGGTGGTCATCGGGCGGGATCAGGAGGCTCGGGTGGTCGACGGGCGTCGCCGCGGCGCGGCGGCACCGCCCGCGCCACGATAGCCGATCGGGTCGGCGTCGCCGCCGGCCGGGCCGCGCGCGGTACGGCCGGGCTCAGCCCTCGCCGGTGCGCGGGATCGCGAAGCGGTAGCCGCGGCCGCGCACAGTCTCGATCGGCTTGAGCGCGCCGTCGGGGTCCAGCTTCTTGCGCAGGCGTCCAATGAACACTTCCAGCACGTTCGAGTCGCGGTCGAAGTCCTGCTGGTAGATGTGCTCGGTGAGGTCGGCCTTCGAGACCAGTTCGCCGGCGTGCATCATCAGGTACTCGAGCACCTTGTACTCGTAGCTGGTCAGGTCGACGTTCTGGCCGTTGACGGTGACCGTCTGCGCGGCCAGATCGAGCACCACCGCGCCGCATTCCAGCGTCGGCTTGCTCCAGCCCGCGGCGCGGCGCACCAGCGCGTTGATCCGCGCCAGCAGTTCCTCGACGTGGAAGGGCTTGACCAGGTAGTCGTCGGCGCCCTGCTTGAGGCCGTCGACCTTGTCCTGCCAGCTCGAACGCGCGGTCAGGATCAGCACCGGGAACTGCTTGCCCTCGTCGCGCAGCGCCTTGACCAGTTCCATGCCCGACATCTTGGGCAGGCCGAGGTCGATGATGCCGACGTCGAACGGGACTTCGCGGCCCATGTACAGGCCTTCCTCGCCGTCCTGGGCGGCGTCGACCGCGAAGCCTTCGCGCTTCAGGCGGGCGGCCAGGGTTTCACGCAGGGGGGCTTCGTCTTCGACGAGCAGGATGCGCATGGATCGACTCCGTTCAATGGATGCGGCCAGTGTGGCCGGACTTTCCTGAACAGAATGCCGATTCAGTCGTTGTCGTCGCGTGCAGGACCGCCGCCGCGCGGGGGCTCCGGCCGCGAGGGCTCGGGGCGCTGGCGCGCGGGGTCGTCGACGTAGACGCGCACGCGGCCGCGGTCGTCCATCGCCTTGATGCGATTCACATCACGGCCGTCGGACTGCATGCGCTCGGCGCTGAGCACGCGGCTGCCGCGGTTGCTGCGCTCGAAGCGCCGCACCGAATCGGACAGCGGGTCCTCGCCGCGGCCGCGCTGGGCCCGCGGATCCTGCTCGGCGCCGGCGCGCGGACGATCCTCGCCGCCACGACGTTCGCGCGGCGGCTCCTGCGCCCACGCGCCCGCACCCGCGGCCAGCGCGAGCGCGGCCAGCAGGGCAAGCAACAGCGGACGGGGCGACAGGCGGCGCATGGCGGGACGAAGCGGCTCCGGGAACGACGGCAAGCCCCTTTGCGGGACCGGAGGGGCATTCTTGGAGCCGGGCGGTGAATCGCCCCTTAACTTTTCTTTCACCAGTGGCGCGGGGTTCATTGCCCTGAGCCGTTCCACAACCGCCGCTCAGAACACTTCGGCCACGCAGCAGCGCAGCGACCCGCCCGCGGCCTCGATCGCCGCCAGCCCGACGCTGCGGATCGCGAAGCCGGCGCTGTCCAGCGCCTGCCGGGTGGCCGGCTCCAGCGCCTGCTCGGCGGTGGCGCTCATCCACACCTCGCCGGCCGCCAGGGCGATGGCGTTGCCGGCGAACGCCTGCCGCTCGCGCGGCGACAGCGCGATCGCGTGCGGCGCGTACAGCGCGGCGATCGCCGCCGGCACCGCCGGGTCGGCGAAACCGTCCGCGCACACCAGCGCGGCGCGGCCGGCCAGCACCGCGAGCACCACGTTGGCGTGGTACTCGCCGGACGCGAGGTCGAACAGCAGGGTCGCACGCAGGCCGAAGGCTTGGTGCATCAGCGCCGCGCCGGCTTCGTCGCAGCGCTCGGACAGGCCGCAGAAGCCGAGCCCGCGCGCGCGGTCGATCACCAGCGCGCCGGTCAGTTCGCACGGATGCGGCTGGGTCGACAGGTCGACTTCGGCATAGCCCAGCACGTCGCCGAACCAGCCGCGGATGTCGGCGCGCACGGCCTCGCGCTGGCGCACGGCGTGGCGCATGCGGCCGACGACCAGCCGCGGCCGCGCCTGCGGATGCGCGCGTGCATCCGGGCGCGCGGTGGCGAACACGTTGTTCGGGAACAGCGCGTCGGGCGTATTGGCGTGGCCGGCGAAGCACACGGTCGGCAACTGCCGCGAAAGCGCGACGTGCAGGTCGCGGTGCTCGCGCAGGGCAGCGACCGGATCGAAGGCGTCGGCGGCGGCCATGTAGCGGTTGTCGCCCGCGGACTGCTCGGCGCGCGCGAAGCCGTCCGGCGCGACCAGGAACGCGCCGCGCGCAGTGGCCGGCCCGAAGTCCGTCGCGCAATCCCGCGCCCGCATGAGGAAGGCATCGACGTCGCGCGTGATCACGCCGCGCGTTCCGTGCGTTCGGTCACCGCGATCGCGCGTTCGACCAGCGACCAGTCGGCGCCGGGCCGGTGCGCGCCCTCGCTCAGCACCTGGCGGAACGCGCGACCGCCGGGCTGCGCATGGAACAGCCCCAGCACGTGGCGGGTGACGTGCTTGAGCGCGACGCCGCGCGCCAGCCAGGCCTCGACATGCGGGCGCAGCGCGCGCAGCAGGTCGGCCCGCGGCTGCAGGTCGCGGCCGGCAAGGGCCGCGTCGACCGCATGCAGCACGTAGGGATCGTGGTACGCGGTGCGCCCGAGCATCGCGCCGTCGGCATGGTCGAGGTGCGCCAGCGCCTCGTCGCGCGAGGCGATGCCGCCGTTGACCACCACCTGCAGGTCGGGCCGCTCGCGCTTGAGCCGGTAGGCCCAGTCGTAGCGCAGCGGCGGCACCTCGCGGTTCTCCTTCGGCGACAGTCCCTGCAACCAGGCATTGCGCGCATGCACCACGAACGTGCGGCAGCCGGCGTCGGCCACGGCGTCGATGAAGGCGCGGAAGCGGTCCCAGTCGTGGTCGTCGTCCACGCCCAGGCGGCACTTCACCGTGACCGGCACGCCCGGCACGGCCGCGATCATGGCGGCCACCGCATCGGCGACCAGCACCGGTTCGCGCATCAGGCAGGCACCGAAGCGGCCGGCCTGCACGCGATCGGACGGGCAGCCGCAGTTGAGGTTGATCTCGTCGAAGCCCAGTGCCGCACCGATGCGCGCCGCCTGCGCCAGCAGCGCCGGCTCGCTGCCGCCAAGCTGCAGCGCCACCGGATGCTCGACCGGATCAAGCGCGAGCAGCTTGGCGCGATCGCCGTGGATCACCGCGTTCGCATGCACCATCTCCGAATACAGCCGCGCCGACGGCGCCAGCAGGCGATGGAACACGCGGCAGAACGTGTCCGTCCAGTCCATCATCGGGGCGACGGACAGGCGCAGGGCGGTCGGCTCGATCGGCGGCGGCATCACTGGGCTCACGACGGCATCCGGGCATCCGCGGCACGGGCCTGCGGACGGGACGCGCATTGTCGACGATCCGTGGCTGCGGCGCGCGGTGCGCCGTGCGCGCTTGCCCCCGCGTCAGCCGCCCGGCGACGCACCCGCGTCGAGCGGCCGCGCCCAGCGCACGTAGCTCTCGGCGATGTCGCCGCGGATGCGCCGGTAGATCGCCGCGGCGGGGGCGACGCCGAGGCGCTCCGCCACGCCTTGCCAGCCGCCGGCGGCGTCGCTGCGCCAGGCCTCGAGCACCGCGCGGCAGGGCCGGCCGCTGGCCTGCGCCAGCGAACAGGCGAAGTACACGTCGCCGGGCGTCATCGATTCGTCGGCCAGCGCTTCTTCCACCAGCGCGCGCGGCGCCTCGTGGTAGCGCACGATCTCGTCGATGAAGGCCTCGCGATAGCGTGCGGCATACGCGTCCATGTCGGGCAGGCGTGCATCGATCCAGGCGTTGCCGGTGCGCGGCGACACGCGTGCGTCACCCCCGGCTTCAACCGCCATGGCGACGGGCAGCCACGCCAGCAGGAGGCCGGCCAGCAATGCCCGCGCGACGATCGGGATGCGTCGCGCCCGGTTCCCGGCCATGCCGTCCGCCTGATTGCGCGCTGCGGGGGCCGCTCGCATGGCTCAGATCCCGAACCCGGCGAGGTCGGTCCTGAGCCGGGCGACGCTGTCCAGTGCGATCGCCTCGCCCAGCGGGGCCGTCCGTCCGTTCGCGGTCCGGGTCTTGCCTTCGCTGCCGTCGCACCAGGGGCGCCGGCTGGCTTCGATGCAGAACTGGATGGGCACCGACATGCGCGCCGCCACGGGATGCCCGCCCACGCGCTCCACGCGATACTTCCAGCCGTCGACGGCGGCGGCAGACGCGTCGAGAAACGCCTGTCGGCTCGGATCACGACGGCCGCTTCCGCGGAAGCTCGCATCCAGCAACGTCACCCGACCCTCGCCATCGACCTCGATCTCGCTCACGACTTCGGCTTCGTGCCCGGCGCGCAACGCCGAAACCGGATAGGCCGGGGGCCCCTGCTCGATGGCGGCGGCCCCGGTCGAGGCGTCGAGGACGCGGATGGCCCAGTCATGGTTGGCGCCTTCGCTGACCTCCAGGCGCAGCGACAGCGTGGTCTCCGTCTCCGTCGCGATGCCGTCGAGGCGTCCCGGCTCGAACTGGAGCTTCCGGATCCCGGGCTCGATGGCCGCCCGCACCGCGGCAAGCGCGGGCTTGTCCGGACCGTCCCATTGCAGGGCGGTGATGCTGCCCTCGGGGCTGATGGTGATCCCCGCCTTCGCCCAGATTTCGACCGACTTCCCCTCGCCTGCGGCGCACGCCAGAGGCGGCATCCAGCAGGCAACCCCCAGTCCTGCGGCCATGGCCAGCCGCGACACGATCCCGTGCATTCCCTGCCCTCCCGTCAGCGCGTGGCCACGATTGTAGTGTCCGCGCCGCCGGCTGCAATCGCGCGGATCACGCATGGAGGCGGCGCGGGCGTGGTCGCGCGACGCCACGGCGCCTCGTCAGATGCCGAGGAACCGGAACGGCGCGGAAGGCTTGAATTGCGCACTGGTCTCGCCGTTGAAGGTGTTGCGCTGGCCGGCACCGAGGTCCAGCTTCATGACCTTGCCGCTCGTGGCATCGAAGTCGAGCCGGTTCAGGTCGACCCAGAAGCTGTTGGGCGTCAGCGCCGATTCGAAGAAGTACAGCTTGCGCTTGTGGTCGGCCACGGTCCGCCAGCGGGTGGAGGAGATGTTGGGCTCCCCGGGCGTGGTGATGCCGAAGGGCACCGAGACATTGCGGATCACGCTGAACACGCTGGCCAGCGCCACCACCGGGTCTTCGCTCTTGGGAATGGCATTGACGTAGAACGATGCCCGCGCGAAGCGGTCGGCGGCCCGGTTGGTCCCGGGCAGCATCACCGTGCCCCCGATCTGCTGCCAATACGCCGCGAGGGCGAGTTGCTGGTCGAAGGTGGGTGAATTGGTCATCACCTGGTACTGGCGCCCATGGTGGATGACCTGCTTGCCGTCGATGTACTCGATGATGGCGCTGTCGCCACCGGCATCGGACATGGACAGGTGCAAGGTGGTCAGCCTGTCCTGCCCGGGCACGTTGTCGGTGACCACGAAGAACGGCTCCTGCTCGAGCGCGGCGACCGCCTCGGCCACCGTGGCGTAGTTGTCCAGCACATACTGCGCCCACAGCGAAATCGCGAGCGCCGGCTTGTCCTGGCGATAGGCCGGGTACTGGCTCTCCGCCAGCCACAGCACCTGCGCCGCCAGCCCTTTTTCGTTCATGCCGTCGGTGGTGGAGATGTCGTACCCGGACGCGATCACGCTGCCGTACTTCGAGGTCCAGCGTGGCGTGTTGGGGCCACCCTCGCCGCTGCGTTGCATCCCGCGCGGGAACACCCACAGGTTGGTGCCGATCTCGTCCCTCCAGTCCATCGAGCGCGCGGTGATCACGTCGCCATCGGCACCCAGGTACACCAGTCGCGTGCAGGCATCGGCCGGCACGGCCATGCACAGGCCGAGCACGATCCCGGCCAGCCACGGTCTTGCGGATTCAGGACATGTCATCACGGCGCTCCTCGAGGATTGTTCGTCTAGGGGAATCCGATACAGAATCGGCTTACGACGACATCCTGTCCAGCGCCGCGCAGATGCCTTCTGCACCCTCCACTTCCACGACGCGCCCCGCTCCGTCGAAGCCGTCGAGCAGTTCATGCGCCCACGTGGCGTGGTAGGGCATGTAGACGCCCCACCCTCCCAGCTCGACCACGGGCGCGATATCGGACCGCAGCGAGTTGCCGACCATGGCGAAGGCCTCGGGCGCGACCCCGAACTCCTGCAGCAGGCGCCGGTAAGTGGCAACGTCCTTTTCGGAAACGACTTCGATGCGCTGGAACGCGGTCAACCCGCATTGCGCGACCTTCCGTTCCTGGTGGAAGAGATCCCCCTTCGTGATCAGGACGACACGGTGGTGCCTGGCCACCTGTTCAACGGCGTCGGCAATCCCGGGCAACAGTTCCACCGGATGGACCAGCAGGTCCTTGCCCATGTCCATGATCGTGCGGATGTCCACGGCGGCGATCCGGCCCGCCGTCATGTCGATGGCCGCTTCCACCATCGACAGGATCATGCCTTTCACGCCATACCCGTACTGGGCCAGATTGCCGCGCTCGGTGGCCAGCAGGGTCGACCGCAGCCCCGCCGAATCCAGGTCGACATAGCGGGCGATGATGGCTTCGAAATCGAGCTGGGCCTGGTCGTAGAACTCCTGGCTGCGCCAGAGCGTGTCGTCCCCGTCGAAACCGACCATGCGGATGCTTGTGCCTGCCATCGCGCCAGTATGCCCGAGCACGCACGACATCGGCGGCCCGGAGGCCGCCGATGGATTTGCGGGGATGGGGGCATGGCGCGGCGAGGATCCGCCGCGCCATCGGCGCCGGCTCAGTCGAGGCCGCCGGAAGCCCCCGGCTGCTGCTCGTTCGCCTTCGCGACGAAGGCCTTGTACTCGTCCGGCGACAGTTCGCCATTCTGGTCGGCATCGGCTTCGTCGAACACCTGCGCGAGCGAGTTCACGTTGCTGGCTTCCTGCTTGCTCAACGTGCCGTTGCCGTCGACGTCGAGGTCGGCCCAGGTCAGCTGCTGGCCGGCGGTGGCAGGCTCGGCCTGCGGCGCGGCAGTCGGATCCTGCGTGGTGGTCGTGGGCTCCTGCGCAGTGGCGTCGGCTTCCTGCGCGAACGCGACCGGCATCGCCAGCGCGGCACCCAGCGCGATCATTCCGAACAGCGGTTTGCGTGCAAGCTTCATCGGTGTCTCCCGTTGCGAGTGAGTTGATGCGCGGCGGGAACGTCCAGTGAGGTCACCACTTCCGCACGGGGCCCACCTTGCACGGCGCGGCATGAAGATTCCTGCATGCACGAAGTTAAGTACGCGTTGCGCGTCGCGCACCAGCGCACACATCGCGGGTCATGTTCAGCGCGCGATCATCCGGCGGCGACGCAACCAAGGGTTTTCCCGAGGGCGCACGACAATCCCTCGCGCGTCGATGCGCAGTCGCACGCCGCGCGTGTTCCGGACACGCCGCCTCCGTGCATGCAGGCGGGGAGGCGGCTCGCCCGTTCGCCATCGCACGGTGTCGCGCTGGCACCTCGCGGGGGCGACGCTATGATGCGGAATCCACATGCTCCGCGAGGAAGCCACGCCATGCCACGTCTCGTCCTGTCGACCACGCTGCTGTCCATCGCCCTGCTCACCGCCTGCAACGCCGCCGATCGCGTCGCCGCGCCCACCGGCACCGCCGGTGACGCGCAGGCCGCGAGCACGCCGCAGACCGAGACACTGGGCCCGTTCAACGTGGCCACGGTGGCGCGCTTCAACGAACCGTGGGCGCTGTCGTTCCTGCCCGACGGCCGCCTGCTGGTGAGCGAAAAGCCCGGCGCGCTGAAGCTGGTGGACGTGGCCACGGGCCGGATCGGCGACATCACCGGCGTGCCGGCGGTCGTGTACGCCGGCCAGGGCGGCTTCGGCGACGTGGTGCCGCATCCGCAGTTCGCCCAGAACGGCCTCGTCTACTTCAGCTATGCCGAAGCCGGTGACGGGGACACCGCCGGCGCCGCAGTGGCGCGCGCGCGACTGGTGCCGGACGCCGCCGGCGGCGGCAGGCTGGAAGGCAGCGAGGTGATCTGGCGCCAGGTGCCGAAGGTGAGCGGCCGCGGCCACTATGCGCACCGCATCGTGTTCGGCGACGACGGCAAGCTCTGGATCGCCTCGGGCGAACGCCAGAAGTTCGATCCGGCGCAGGACATGCAGTCCAACCTCGGCAAGGTGCTGCGCCTGAACGACGACGGCAGCGCGCCCGCCGACAATCCCTTCGCCGACCAGGGTGGCGTCGCCGCGCAGCTGTGGTCGCTGGGCCACCGCAATCCGCTGGGCCTGGCCTTCGATGGCAACGGCCAGCCGTGGGACATCGAGATGGGCCCGAAGGGCGGCGACGAACTCAACAAGGTCGAGCGCGGCGCCAACTACGGGTACCCGATCGTGTCCAACGGCGACCATTACGACGGACGGCCGATCCCAGACCACGACACGCGGCCGGAATTCAGCAAGCCGGCCATCACCTGGACGCCGGTGATCTCGCCGTCGAGCCTGATCTTCTATGCCGGCGACCTGTTCCCCGACTGGAAGGGCAACGCGTTCGCGGGCGGGCTGTCGTCGCAGTCGCTGGTGCGCATCCAGTTCGACGGCGACCGCGCCTGGGAAGCCGAGCGTTTCGCGATGGGCCAGCGCATCCGCGGCGTGCGCCAGGGAGCGGACGGCGCGCTGTGGGTGATCGAGGACGGCAAGGACGGCCGCCTGCTGAAGCTCACGCCGAAGGGCTGACGCGCCACTTGCCCTCGACGACCTGCGCCCTGTGCAGCGGGCGCACGTACTCGTACGTTCACGCCTGCACCGCGTGGCCGGGCACCTGCACCAGGCGACGCGCGTACTCGGGCCCGCCCGCCGTGTCCGGATCGCAGTCTTCGTAGGCATCCATGCGCGCGAGGACCGCAGGGTCGACGATGCGGAACAGTTCGCCCCAGGCCTCGCCCGACCCCAGGCGCAGGCCGGGATAGTCGGCGACGCGATACACGCGGCCGGCGATGCAGGCGTCGCCGACGTACGCCAGCGCCGTCGGCAGGCCGAGCGCCCGGTGCGCGGCGTGCCCGCGCATCAGCGTGCCGTAGAGGAACACGTGCGCCACGTCGTGGGCATCCTCGCGATCGATGCGGGGCGCGCTACTGCGCCGGCCGCTCGACGCGGAAGCCCATCGCCTCGCGGTAGCGCGCGTGCAGCGCCTGCACCTTGGCGATGTAGGCCTGCGTCTCGGCGTAGGGCGGCACGCCACCGTAGCGCTGCACGGTGCCGATCCCGGCGTTGTACGCGGCCAGCGCCAGCGTGCGGTCGTTGCCGTAGCGGCGCAGCAGCGCGCGCAGGTGGCGCGCGCCGGCATGGATCGACTGGCGAGCATCGAAGGGATCGTCGACACCATAGTCGGCGACCACCTCGGGCATCAGCTGCATCACGCCCTGCGCGCCCTTGGGCGAGACGGCGGCGGCATCGAACCCGCTCTCGGCGTGCGCGACCGCGCGCAACCAGGCGTCCTCGACGCCGGTCGCCTTGGCCGCGGCACGGAAGTCCGCGGCGAACGGCTTCAACTGTGGCGTGCCGACGTTGCCGAGCCCTTCGTGCGCAGGCTCGCCCGGCGGCGTGACCGCGGTGAACTTCAGGAACACGCGCGAACCAGGGAGGTTGCGCGTGCTGTAGACGCGCTTGCCGTCCTGCTCGCGCTCGTAGAGCGTGCCGCTGAACACGCCCATCGACCCCCACAGGTTCGGCGTCTGCACGGCGTTGTCGTCGATCTGCTTCGCTTCGCACTTCGAGCCTGGCTCGGGCGCGGTGGCCAGGCTGACGGTGCCGTCGCGCACGCAGCGGTAGACGGTGCGCGCGGCTGCAGGCGCGGCGACGGCTGCCACCGCGGCGGCCAGGATCAATCGCGTCAGCAGGCTCGGGAGGCGCATGTCACGCTCACGCGCATGGTCGGCGCCGTGCGCAGGCCTCAGGACGCGATTTCGATGCCGTCGGCGGTGATGCGGTACTCGACCGGTTCGACGGCGAGGCCCTTGCCGCTGTCACTGGCCAGGTGCTCCACCTGCGCGGGCGTGAGTGTCTTGCGGGTGAGCACGCCGTGCACCACCGCATGGCCGGTGGTGTCCTTCGGAATCTCGAACGCATGGTCGCCGAACATCACCCGCGCCACCTGGCCGTCGTCCTCGAGCATCATCCAGCAGCCCTTGGCCTGGCAGACCTCGGTGATGCGGCCGCTGAAGCGCTGCGGCGCGCCGGCATGCGCATCGAAATCGGCGATCGCGGCCGAGACGGGCACCGTGTCGCCGGCCGGCAGCGGCTTGCCGTAAGGCGTGGCCGAGAAGGCGACGGTCGAGGCCAGCCACAGGGCCGGCAGGCAGAGCATGGCGGGCAGGCGCATGCGGGCAGTCCCGAGGGAAAGAGGGGCGCCACCATACCGCGAACCCGGTGAAGCGTGGCGCACCGGCGGCCGGCATTGGGCAGCGGGCAGCGGCTACGATGGCATCCCGCCGCCACCCGAGACACCCCGCATGCCCGCGTGGTCCCGCCTGCTCCGCGACGTCCCCGATTTCCCCAGGCCCGGCATCGTGTTCAAGGACATCACGCCGGTCCTCGCCGACGGCGCGGCGTTCGCCGATGCGGTGGCGTCGCTGGCCGACGCCTGGCGTGACGTCGCGCCGGCGGCCATCGCCGGGATCGAGTCGCGCGGCTTCATCCTCGGCGCCGCGCTCGCCCTGGCGCTGGGATGCGGCTTCGTCCCGGTGCGCAAGCCGGGCAAGCTGCCGGGACGCACGCTGGCGCAGGACTACCAGCTCGAGTACGGCCATGACCGGCTGGAAGTGCAGGCCGATGCGCTGCCGGCGGGCACGCGCGTGCTGGTGGTCGACGACGTGCTGGCCACCGGCGGCACGCTGCGCGCGGCCACCGCCCTGCTGCGCCGACAAGGTGCGGACGTGATCGGCGCGGCGGTGCTGGTGGAGCTGTCCTTTCTGCACGGCCGCGCGCGCTGGGACGATCCGGCGCCCCTGCGCGCCGCACTCGTGGTCTGAGCCGGCACCGACGCCCCGCAACATCGCCCGCGCATGCCGTTCCGTCGCTGGCACAGCCCCGCGCCGTAGAATGCGCGACCTGCCCCGGCCGTTCCGTCCGCGGCGCCTTCCCCACGGTGTCCGATGCGCGCCACGCCAGCATCGGTCGGCCCCGGTCCTGCCTCGCCGCTCGCCATCGCCCTCGCGCTGGCGGCGGTGTACCTGATCTGGGGCTCGACCTACCTCGCCATCCGTTTCGCGCTTGAAGGCGGCTGGCCGCCGCTGCTGATGGCCGGCATCCGCTTCCTGCTGTCGGGCGCCGCGCTGTACGCGGTGCTGCGCTGGCGCGGCGTCGCCACCCCCACGCGCGCGCAATGGCGCAACACCGCCTGCATGGGCCTGCTGCTGCTCGGGCTGGGCAACGGCATGGTCTGCATCGCGGAACAGACGGTGTCGTCCGGGCTGGCGGCCGTCGCGGTCGCCTCGGCACCGCTGTGGATGGGCCTGTTCGCGGCGATGCGCGGCGAACACCCGCGCCGGCTGGAGTGGATCGGCCTGGGCATCGGCTTCGTCGGCGTGCTGTGGCTCAACGCCGGCAGCAGCCTGACCGCGGCGCCCACCGGCCTGGTCGCCCTGCTGATCGCCCCGCTGGCCTGGGCCTACGGCTCGATCTGGAGCCGCGGCCGCGACCTGCCCTCGCCCTTCATGGCCGCCGCCGCGCAGATGCTGTGCGGCGGCGCGATCCTGCTCGTGGCCGGGCTGGTCTTCGGCGAACGCTTCGACGGGTGGCCGACGCTGCACGGCCTGCTGTCGGTCGGCTACCTCGCCACGTTCGGTTCGATCGTCGCCTTCACCGCCTACGTCTGGCTGCTGCACCACGTGCGCCCGACGCTGGCCGGCAGCTACGCCTACGTGAACCCGGTGATCGCCGTGCTGCTGGGCGCGCTGCTGGCCTCGGAACGTTTCGGCGCGCACGACATCGGCGCGATGGGCGTGGTCCTGCTGGGCGTGGTCGCGATCACGCTGGCGAAGGCGAGGAAGGCGGCGCCGGCCGCGGCCAAGGACGGGGCGCGCTCGTGACCACCGCGCTCGACCGCCGCGGCCTGTGGGCCGCGGTCGCCAGCTTCGTGGTCTGGGGGCTGATGCCGCTGTACTGGCATTTGCTCAAGGCGGTGCCGTCGCTGCAGATCGTGCTGCACCGGCTGGTGTGGGCGGCGCTGCTGGTGGCGGCGTGGCTGTTCTGGAAGCAGGGCCGCCACTGGCTGCGCGACACGCTGCGCCGGCCGCGCGCGGCATGGATGCTGGCGCTCAGCGCGCTGCTGATCACCGTCAACTGGAGCCTGTACATCTGGGCGGTGAACGCCGGGCACGTGGTCGAGACCAGCCTGGGCTACTTCATCAATCCGCTGCTCAACGTGGTGCTGGGCGTGCTGGTGCTGCGCGAACGGCTGGAGCGCGCGCAGTGGATCGCGGTCGCCATCGCCGCGGCGGGCGTGCTCTGGCTCACCTTCCATTACGGCAGCTTCCCCTGGATCGCACTGACGCTGGCAACCTCGTTCGGCCTGTACGGCCTGATCCGCAAGCTGGTCGCGGTGGATTCGATCCCGGGACTGGGCGTGGAGAGCCTGTACCTGGCGCCGTTCGCGCTCGCCGCGCTGGCGTGGATCGAATCACGCGGCGGCGGCGGGTTCTTCGGCACCTGGGGCTGGCGGCTGGACGCGCTGCTGGTGTTCGGCGGCGCGCTCACCGCGCTGCCGCTGATCGGCTTCTCATACGCGGTGCGCCGCATTCCCTATTCCACCATCGGCCTGCTGCAGTATCTTGCGCCGACCCTGCAGCTGCTGTGCGGCGTGCTGGTGTTCGGCGAACCGTTCGGCCGCGACCGCGCCATCGGGTTCCTCTGCATCTGGATCGCGCTGGCGCTGTATGCATTCGACGGCTGGCGCCGCGCGCGGCGCGTGCCTGCCAGCTGAGTCCTGGCATCCGCGCGCGTCAGCCATGCGCTGCCTGCGGCGCATCGGCCAGCGCCAGCGGCGGCGGGCAGAAGCGCTTCGGTGAAGCGTTGTCCAGCCAGTCGATCACCGTCGGCGCCAGCCGGTCGAGGCGCATCGGCAGGCTGATGTGGTCCTCACCCGGCACTTCGATGTAGTGCGCGCGCGGCGCGGCGGCGGCCAGTGCGCGGCCGTGCGACACCGGCACATGTTCGTCTTCGGCGCCGTGCACCAGCAGCACGCAGGCCGGCACCTGCGCCAGGGCGGCACCGACGTCGATGCGGTCCAGCGGCAGCTGCAGCGCGTCGCTGGCGCTGGCGATCGCGCGCTCCAGCGCGGCATCGTCCATCTGCCAGCGCAGCCAGCGATGGGTGAACTGCTGGGCCAGGGTTTCCGGCGCCTTGTGCAGCAGGTGCGGCACCATGTCGCGGATCGCGCCGCCGGCGTTGTCGAAGGATTCGATGGCGATCACGTTCTCCACCTGCAGGCCCAGTTCGCGCGCGCTGAAGATCGCCGTCGCCGCGCCGTAGGACACGCCCATCACGTGCAGCGGGCCGCTGATCTCGCCCTGCGCGCGCAGGGCCGCCACCGCGTCCGCCACGTCGCGCGCCTCGCGCAGGCCGTAGCCGGACGGCGCTGTGCCAGAGCGCCCATGGTTGCGCAGGTCAAGGCTGATCGTGCGGTAGCCGGCCTGCGCCAGCTGCAGCGACCACGGCAGCAGCGAGCCGCCGTCCATCATCCAGCCGTGCAGCAGCAGCACGGTGCCGCGCGGCGCGACATCGGCGGGCGCCGGCGTGGCGACGGCGAGGTTGAAGTCCATGCGGCCGCGCTGCGTGCCATCGGGCGCGTAGGCGTAGTCCAGCCTGTACGCGCCCGGATCGAACGCGCGCCAGAACAGGCGCACGCCGGCCGACGTGGACACGAAGCCCTCTCGATGCGGCAGCCCGGCGATCGTCGCTTCGATCCGTTGCACCGGCAACAACGGCGACACGCCGCCCGGCGCCACCAGGCGCCGGCCCAGCGCGTCGCCGCCGTCGGGCCAGGCGAAGCCGGCCAGCAGCAGGCAGGCGCACAGCAGCAAGCACGCGCGGCGCATCGGCGCGGTCCTCGTCGGGAAAAAGGTTGCAAAGGTTAGGGTTTGCCGGCGCGGCGATCTATCGCGCTCCGATGACAGTGTGATGACAGCGCGACCGGTGTTCAGCATTAGAATCGCCGGTTCCGCTCCTCCACACCGGCATCCCCCCATGGCCCCCAGCACCGCCCTCCCGCGCGGCAGCATCGTCGCGCTGGTCACGCCCATGCACGACGACGGCAGCGTCGACTACACCACGCTGCGCACACTGGTCGACTGGCATGTCGAACAGGGCACCGACGGCATCGGCGTGGTCGGCACCACCGGCGAGTCGCCGACGGTGGACGTGGAAGAACATTGCGAAATCATCCGCGTCGCCGTCGAACACGCGGCCGGGCGCGTGCCGGTGATGGCCGGCTGCGGCGCCAACTCCACGGCCGAAGCGATTGCGCTGGCCGAGTTCGCGCGCAAGGTCGGCGCCGACAGCCAGCTGCAGGTCGTGCCCTACTACAACAAGCCGGGCCAGGAAGGCCTGTACCGGCATTTCAAGGCGATCGCCGAGGCCACCGGCGACCTGCCCGTGGTGCTCTACAACGTGCCGGGACGCTCGGTCGCCGACCTGCAGCACGACACCGTGCTGCGCCTGGCGCAGGTGCCGGGCGTGGCCGGCATCAAGGACGCCACCGGCAACCTCGAACGCGGGCAATGGCTGGTCCGCGAGGTGCCCGAAGGCTTCGCCGTGTACTCCGGCGACGATGCCACCGCGGTCGCGCTGATGCTGTGCGGCGGCGCGGGCAACGTCAGCGTCACCGCCAACGTCGCGCCGCGACCGATGCACGACCTGTGCGTGGCCGCGCTGTCCGGCGACGTGCGCACCGCGATGGCGATCCAGCAGCGCCTGCTGCCGGTGCACCGGCAGCTGTTTGTCGAGGCCAACCCGATCCCGGTGAAGTGGGCGATGGCGCGGCTCGGCCTGTGCGGGGGCACCCTGCGCCTGCCGCTCACCGGACTCGACGCGATGCACCAGCCGAAGGTGGAAGGCGCGCTGCGCGAGGCGGGCCTGCTCTGAGCCAGGCGCCGGCGCTCACGCGCCGGGACACGGCGCGCCGGCGTCCTTCCAGGTGCGGAACGCGGCGACGAATTCGGCATGCGGCACCGGCACCGGCGTGCGCGTGCCGCCCGGCGCCCAGCCCCACAGCACCAGCGCGTCCTCGTCGACGTGCTTGAGCATCGCATCGAGGTCGCGTCCGCCGGTGCGCTGCTTGTCCTTGATCATCGCGCACAGCTCCGCCGCCGGCACGCCGATCCACGCCATCTTCTGGTCCGGCGGCGGCAGGCCCCAGTGCGGCGCGCCGGGCGGCGCGTGCGGGCCGTAGCTGTCGGGCAGGTTCTGCTCGCCATGGCAGGCACTGCACGGTAGCCCGGGCGCGCCGTGTCCTTCCGGCCCGCGCACCACGCCCTGCGCATGCGGCGTCTGTGCGTCGAACTGCAGCGGCGCGTCGCCGGGGATGTGGCAGTTGCTGCAGCGCGGGTGCTGGAACACCTGTTCGATCGTGTTGAAGGCCTGCAGCGCCTGCGCGGTCTGCTCGGGCGTGGCCTTGCTGCCGCAGCCGGCAAGCACGAGAAGCGTGGTGGCGAGGAAGGCGATGCGAATGGGCGTCATGGCGAAGTCCTCACGAGGCCGCGGCGGCGACAGGCGCATCGGCGAGCCGCAGCGGCAGCTCGCGCAGGCGTTGCCCGGTCAGCGCGAACACCGCGTTGGCGACGGCGGGTGCAATTGGCGGCGTGCCCGGTTCGCCAACGCCGCCCATGCGTTCGGTGCTCGGCACGATGTGCACCTCGACCTTCGGCATCTCGTCCAGGCGCAGCACGCGATAGTCGTGGTAGTTGGATTCCTGCACGCCGCCGTCCTTGAGCGTCAGCGTGGAATGCAGCGCGGCGCCGAGGCCGAACACGATGCCGGACTCCATCTGCGCCGCCACGCCTTCGGGGTTCACCGCCAGCCCGCAGTCGATCGCGCAGACCACGCGATGCACGCGGATCGCGCCGTCCTCGACCGAGACTTCGGCGATCTGCGCCACGAAGCTGCCGAAGGATTCGTGCACCGCGATGCCGTGGCCGCGCCCCTGCGCCGGCGGCGTGCCCCAGCCGAACTTCTCCGCGGCGAGGTTCAGCGCCGCGAGCTGGCGCGGGTGCTTCTGCAGCAGGTGCCGCCGGTACTCGAGCGGATCCTGGCCGGCGGCGTGCGCCAGTTCGTCGATGAAGCCTTCCATCACGAAGCCGTTGACGCTGTGGCCCACGGAGCGCCACCACAGCACCGGGATCCCGGTGACCGGCGAATGCAGGTCGACGCGGTGCGCCGGCGTGTCCAGCACGTAGGGCGAATTGGCCACGCCCTCGGTCGAGGTTTCGTCGATGCCGTTCTTCACCATCATCGCTTCCATGAAGGTGCCGGACATGATCGACTGCCCCACCATCACCTGGTGCCACGCCACCGGGTAGCCGTCTTCGCCGAGGCCCACCTTGATCCGTTCCACGAACGCAGAGCGGTAGTAGCCGCCGCGGGTGTCGTCCTCGCGCGTCCACACCGTCTTGACCGGTGCGCCGGCGGCCTTGGCCACCTCCACCGCTTCGGAGACCACGTCCGATGACGGGGTGGCGCGCCGGCCGAAGCCGCCGCCGAGGAAGGGCGTGTGGATGCGGACCTGTTCCGGTGCGATGCCGAGGATGCGCGCGGCCGCGCCCTGGTCGAGCGTGGGGAACTGGGTGCCGCACCAGATGTCGCACTCGCCCGCCTCGATCTTCACCGTGCAGTTGAGCGGCTCCATCGCCGCGTGCGCGAGGTAGGGCACGGCGTACTCGGCTTCCACCGTCTTCGCGGCCTGGCCCAGCGCCGCGGCGACGTCGCCGGCCTTCGCCGCGACCGGACCCTCGCTGGCGGCCAGCTTCGAGAACTCGCTGCGCAACGCGGCGCTGTCGAGGCCGGCATGCGCACCGGCGTCCCATTCCACCTTGAGTGCGTCGCGGCCGAGCTTGGCCGCCCAGAAATGGTCGGCGACCACGGCCACGCCACTGGGCACCTGCACCACGTGGCGCACCCCGGGCACGGCCTTGGCCGCGGTGTCGTCGAACGAGGCGACCTTGCCGCCGAACACCGGCGCGCGCGCCACCAACGCGGTGAGCAGCCCCTCGAACTGCATGTCCATGCCGAACTTCGCGCGGCCGGTGATCTTCTCCGGCGTGTCGAGCCTGCGCGTGGGCTTGCCGATGATCTTCCAGTCCTTCGGATCGCGCAGCGTGAGCGTGGCCGGATCCGGCGCCGCCCGCTTGCCGGCGTCGTCGGCCAGCTCGCCGTAGCGCAGGCGCCGGTCGCCGGCGATGACGACGCCGTCCTCGGTACGGATCTCGCCGACCGGCACGTTCCAGCGCGCGGCCGCGGCCTGCACCAGCAGCGTGCGCGCGGCGGCGCCGGCCTGGCGGTAGCGGTCGAACTCGGACCAGGTGGTGGTCGAGCCGCCGGTGCCCTGCATGCCGAACACGGGGCTGAAGTACGCGGGGCTGGCGGGACCATGCTCGACGCGCACCTTCGCCAGCGCCACGTCGAGTTCCTCGGCGAGCAGCATCGGCAGCGTGGTCCAGATCCCCTGGCCCATCTCGGAGTGCGCGAGCAGGACGGTGATCGAATCATCGGCGCCGATGCGCAGGAACGCGTTCGGTGCGAACGCGGCGGTCGCCACGCCCGGGGCCGCGTCCTGCGCCAGCGCCAGGCGCTTCGCGACGGGCACGACGAAGCCGATGACAAGGCCGCCGCCGGCCAGTGCGGCGGACTTGAGGAACGTGCGGCGCGAGGATTTCAGTTCAAGGTTCACGGATGCAGCCTCCGTCGAACGTCGGCCGGCGCGGCGGGCGCGCCGGCGCGGATGGGGGGTCAGGCCTTGCCTAGGTCGGCGGCGCGATGCACGGCGGCGCGGATGCGCTGGTAGGTGCCGCAGCGGCACAGGTTGCCCGACAGCGCGCGATCGATGTCTTCGTCGCTGGGCGCGGGCACCTGTGCCAGCAGCGCGACCGTGGTCATGATCTGCCCGGACTGGCAGTAGCCGCACTGGACCACGTCGAGCTCGGCCCACGCACGCTGCACCGGATGGCTGCCGTCGGCGGACAGGCCTTCGATCGTGGTGATCGGCTTGCCGGCGACGGTCTCGACCGGGGTCACGCAGCTGCGCCGCGGCTGGCCGTCGACGTGCACCGTGCAGGCGCCGCACTGGGCGATGCCGCAGCCGAACTTGGTGCCGGTCAGGCCCAGCAGGTCGCGCAGCACCCACAGCAGGGGCATGTCGGGCGGCGCGTCGACCTCGTGCTCGGTGCCATTGACGTGCAGCTTCATCGGCGACTCCCTGGCGTCGGCTTGGGACGCCACCGACCTTACTCCGTAGCGGCGACGATCGCCACCTTCGACGGGATTGTCCCGATCGCCGCCGGGATTGTCCCGTCACGCAGGAGCGGTGGCCGTGCGATGCCGTCTTGCGTGGCCCTCGTGCGTGGGCCATCGTGCCGACATGTCCGCGCATCGCCATCCGCTGGAAGCGTCGATGCAGGCCGGCGACGACGGCGTCCCGGCCACGCTCGCGCTCGTGGTCGGCACCGAGGGCTCGACCTACGTGCGCAGCGGCGCGATGGCGCTGTTCGGCGACGATGGCCGCCAGGTCGGCTGGCTGAGCGGCGGCTGCCTCGAACCGCAGATCGCCGAATGCGCGCGACAGGCGCTCGACGCCGCGCGCATCGGCTGGCTGGAGATCGACACGCGCGACGACGAGGACCTGCTGTCCGGTTCGGCGCTGGGCTGTCGCGGCCGGCTGCGCATCGCGCTGCTGCCGCTGCCCGCGCTGCGTGGGTGGGCGGACGCGGTGCGCGCGTGGCTGCGTCGGCAAGGAGCGCTGCACCTGCGCCTGGATCGCGACGGCACGCTGGCCGTGCAGGTCGGCGACCTCCGGCGCGCCTGGTCGCCGGGAGCAGACGTTCCCCCGTGGCCGGACGCGGAAGCGGCGACGCTCGCGGTGCCGGTGCCGGCCGCGGTCGCCGTGTTCGGCGCAGGCCCGGAAACGGCGATGCTGCTGCCGCTGCTGCGACGCCTGGGCTGGATCACCCATGTCATCGAATGCCGCCCGCGCTGGCGCGTGGCTGCCGATGTTGCCGACCACGTGCTCGCCGCCTCGCCGCCCGACGCGGTGGCGTCGCTGGCCGTCGAGCGCATCGAGGCCGCGCTGGTGATGCACCACCACTTCGAACTCGACCGCGAAACCCTCGTTGCGCTCGCCGGCACCGACGTGGGCTACGTCGGCCTGCTTGGTCCGCGACGTCGCCGCGACGACCTGTTCAAGCTGTTGGCCGCGCCCGAACGCGAGCGCCTGCGGCCGCGCCTGCGTTCGCCGGTGGGGCTGGCGCTCGGTGGCCACGGACCGGAAGCGATCGCGTTGAGCATCGCCGCGCAGCTGCAGGCCTGGCGCGACGGCGGCGAGGCGCCCTGATCGCGTTGCGCGCATCCGCGCCACATGCGGCGGTCCTGCTGGCGGCCGGCGGCAGCCGTCGCCTCGGCCGCGCCAAGCAGTTGCTCACGCGCGACGGCGAGGCGCTGGTGCATCGCAGCGCGCGCCTGCTGCGCGACACCGCGGCGGCGGCGCTGGTGGTCGTGCTCGGCGCCGACGGCGATGCGGTCGAAGCCACGCTCGCCGACCTCGCCACATCCGGCGACGTGCGCTGCGTGCGCAACGACGCGTGGACGGCGGGACTGTCGGGCAGCCTGCGCCGCGCGGGCGACGCGCTGGCCGGATTCGAGGGTCGCGTGCTGGTGGCGACCTGCGACCACCCTGCCCTCGATCTCGCGCACCTGCAGGCGCTGCTGGCGTTGGCGCGCGCGGCGCCTTCCGGCTGCGCCGCCACGCGCCACGAGGCGCACGCCGGCATCCCCGCCGTGGTCCCGGCCGCATGGTTGCGCGCGATGCCGATCAACGCGGGCGACCGCGGGCTCGGCGACCGCCTGCGCGCGCTGCCGCGCGAAGACCTGCCGGTGCTCGATGGCGGCGGCGCGTCGTTCGACGTCGACACGCCGGACGACGTTGCCATCGCGGTGGCGCGCGGCTGGCTCGATCCGCCCGCCGCGTCCTGACAGCGTCGCGTATCGAGCGATGGCGGCGCCGTGTCGAGGCGCCGCCCCGTCACGCCAGGCTCAGGCCGCGCGCAGCGCCGTGGTCACCGGCAGGGTCGCCGCGCGCAGTGCCGGGAACAGGCCGCCGACGAAGCCGATCGCCAGCGCCCACTTCAGGCCCTGCCACAGCAGTGCGGGCGAGACCTTGAACTCGAAGCTCAGGCTGGCCACGCCGCCGGCCACGGTCGAGGCGGTGTAACCGTTGAAGATCAGCCAGGCCAGCAGGCCGCCGAGCAGGCCGCCGATCGCCGCCAGCAGCATCGTCTCCAGCATCACCGCGACCACCACCGGCATGCCGCGGAAGCCGATCGCGCGCAGCGTGGCGATCTCGCGCGCACGCGAGGCCACCGTGGCGAACATGGTGTTGAGCGCGCCGAACACCGCGCCGACCGCCATGATCGAGCCGACGATGATGCCGATCCAGCGCAGCACCGTGGTGATGCCCTCGGACTGCTTGCTGAAATACTCGCGCGTGGTGTCGGCTTCCACCTGCAGCCGCGGGTCCGCGGCCAGGGTCGCCTTGAAGGCCTGGAACGCCGCGGGATCGGTCAGCTTGGCGAACACCGACGCGCGGCTGCTGCCGCGGCGGTAGGCGCTGGCCACGATCTCGCCGTCGGCCCACATCTCCGACTCCATGCCATCGCCGGATTCGAACGCGCCGACGACGGTCCACACCTGGTTGCCCAGTCGGACTTCCTTGCCCGGGTCGAGGTCGGCGAACTGGCGGCGCGCGCCCTTGCCGACCACCAGCTCGCGCCGACCGGGCTCGAACTTGCGACCCTCGACCAGCTTCACGTTCGGACGCACCGCCCAGGCCATGGCGTCGATGCCGCGCAGGGTCACGCTGCCGTCCTCGCCGTCGAGGCGCGGCACGTTGGCGGACACCACCAGCTCGGCCGAGGCCATCGGCCGGCCCTCGGCGTCGCGCGCGATCTCCGAGGCGCGTTCGATCGCGTTGAGCTGGTCGCGCGAGAGCACCGACATCAGCTCCGCCGACGAGCCGCCGCGCAGCACGATCGCGGTGTCGTCGCTGCCGCTGCTGCTGACCGTGTGGCGGTAGCCCTCGGCCATCGCCAGCAGCGCGACCAGCACGCCGACCACGCCGGCAATGCCCACCACCACCACCGACGACGCGCCCAGGCGCTGGGTGAGCGTGCTCACGCCCACGCGGGTGACCGAGGCCGCCTGGCGGCCGCTGCGGGTGAACGCCATCCACAGCGCGAACAGCACCGCGATGCCGAGCAGCGCCTGCCACGGCAGGACGATCCACGCCACCAGGAAGACCACCAGCAGCAGGAACAGGCCCGCACCACGCAACAAGGATTTCATCATGGCTGCATTCTCCGTTTCAGCGGCCGGCCAGGGCATCGACGATGTTGAGGCGCATCGCCCGGATCGCCGGCAGCGCGCCCACCAGCAGCCCGATCGCGGCCATCAGCCCGAGCCCCACCAGCCAGCTCTGCAGCCCGATCGGCGGCAGGTTGAACGCGCCACCGCTGGCCGCGCCGACGATCGGGCCGATGACCGCGGCGATGCCGAGCCCGAGCACGCCGCCGATCACCACCAGCAGCACCGACTCGGCCAGCACCATCGCCAGCACGCTGGTGCTGGTGAAGCCGATCGTCTTCAGCACCGCCAGCTCCGAGGTGCGCTCGCGCACCGCCTGGGCCATGGTGTTGCCGGTCAGCAGCACGAGGGTGAAGAACACCGCGCCCATGATCGACCCGACGATCAGGCCGATGTCGGCCATCTGCTTGAGCTGCGAGGCCATCGCCGCCTGCTCGTTCATCGTGCGCGTCTCGTTCGGCGAGTTGGCCGACAGCGCGTCGATGGCCTTGGCCGCGGCGTCGCTGCGGCGCACGTCGGCCACGCGGCTGACGAACCAGCCGACGTTGCCATCCACGTAGGGCGTCGACTCCTCGAAATACTTGTAGTGCATCAGGATCAGCGCCTCGGTGAATCCGGCGCTCTTGCCGTCCTTCGCACGCAGCACGCCGACGATGTCGAACTCCCAGTTCAGGGTGCCGTCGCTGTTGGGGAAGATCGTCGACTGCAGCGGGATCTTCTGCCCGACCTTCCAGTTGAAGCGCTTCATCATCGCGTCGCCGACGAGGATGCCGGTGCGCGTGCGCTTCCACGCCTCCACCTGGGCGGGGTCGACCGCGATCTCGGGATACAGGTCGAGGTAGTTGTCCGCCACCGCGAAGGTGAACAGCTGGTTGCGCGGGTTCTGGTAGGCGCCGCCGAACCAGTTGGCGTAGGTCACGTCCTGGATGTTGTCGATCCGGCGGATGCGCGGCTCCAGCGAGATCGGCAGCGTCTCCACGATCGACAGCCGCGAGCTGGTCTGCAGCCGCTGGGCGCCGTCGGAGCTCTTGCCCAGCTCCGCGAACGAGGTGCGGATGCCGTCGAGCAGGCCGAACAGCAGGAACGCGGCCAGGATCGAGGCCAGCGTGAGGAAGGTGCGGGTCTTGCGCCGGAACAGCGCCGCCCAGATCAGGTGGAAATACTTCATCGATCCTCCTGTTGCCTGCGTCCCTCCTCCCTCGGGAGAAGGTGGCGCGATGCGCCGGATGGGGGTTTGGCAAGGAAGCGCGAGTCCGGAACGTTGCAACCCATCCGTACCCCCACCCCCAACCCCTCTCCCCCGGGGAGAGGGGCGTTGCGAGTCATGCCGCCTGCGCGTGCTGGCCGGCCAGCGTGCCCTTGTCGAGGTGCAGCGTGTGCGAGGCGTACTCGGCGGCCTTGGGGTCGTGGGTGACCATCACGATCGTCTTGCCGTGCTCGCGGTTGAGCGTCTGCAGCAGGCCCAGGATGTCTTCGGCCGACTGGCGGTCGAGGTCGCCGGTGGGCTCGTCGCAGATCAGCAGGGTCGGGTCGGACACGATCGCGCGCGCGATCGCCACGCGCTGCTGCTGCCCGCCCGACAGTTCCGAGGGCTTGTGCGTGCGGCGGTCGGCCAGGCCGACCAGGGTCAGCGCGATCTCGGCGTTGCGCTTGCGCTGCGCGCCGCCGAGGCTGGTCAGCAGCAGCGGCAGCTCGACGTTCTTCTGCGCGGTCAGTGCCGGCATCAGGTTGTAGAACTGGAACACGTAGCCGACGTTCTGGCTGCGCCAGTGCGAGAGCTTGCCGCCACCGAGCTGGTCGATGCGCTGGCCATCGACCTCGATGCTGCCCGAGGTCGGCGAGTCGAGGCCGCCGATCAGGTTGAGCAGGGTGGTCTTGCCGGAGCCGGACGGTCCCATCAGCGCCACGAAGTCGCCGCGCTCGATGTCGAGGTCGATGCCGTGCAGCACCTCGATCTTCTCCGGGCCGCGCTGGTAGGTCTTGGTGAGGTTGCGGATCGATACCAGGGATGCCATGGACTTGCCTCGCTTCGGTTCGTCTTCGGATTCGTGGCCGGGAGCGTCCCGGTGGTTGTTCCCGCGCTGCCGGGTAATTCGCCGCAGCGCGCGCGTTGTCACTCGCAAAGCATCATTTGTTTCAACACTCCCTTCCCCCGCAAGCAGGGGGAGGGCATCCCGACCGCAACCACGAGTCCCTGTCATCCCGGCGAACGCCGGGACCCAGCGCCTTCCCGCGCTGCCTGAATCGCCGCGGCATCCTGCCGCGTCAACGGCTTCAGTTCGCGCCGGTGGCCACCTTGTCGCCCTCGGCCAGCGCGTCCGGCGGCGAGACCACCACGGTCTCGCCCGGGGCCAGGCCGGAGGTGACTTCGCGCTGCTCGCCGATGCTGCCGCCGGCCTGCACCTTGCGCAGCGCCACCACGTCGTCGCTGCCGACCACGAACACCACGTCGCCACCGTCGCGCTGCACCAGCGCCGCCGCCGGCACGCGCACGCCGCGGCGCGGCGCGGCGTCCGCGTCCGGCGCCTTTTCCAGGAAACTCACGGTCACGCCCATGTCGGGCACGATCCGCGCGTCCTTCTCCTTCAGCGCCACGCGCACCTTGACCGTGGCCTTGCCGCGGTCGGCGGTGGGGATGATCGCGATGACCTCGGCCGGGATCTTCCAGTCGGGGTAGGAATTGAGCGTGGCCTGCACCGGCATCTTCGGCTTGACCCGGCCGATGTACGACTCGCCGACGTCGACCTCCACTTCCAGCGACTCCATGTCGACGATGGTGCCGATGCCGGTGCGGGTGAAGCCGCCGCCGGCCGACAGCGGCGAGACGATCTCGCCCGGTTGCGCCGCCTTGGCGATCACCACGCCCGAGAACGGTGCCCGCACGATGGTGTTGTCGACGCCGATGTCGGCGATGCGCAGCGCGTCGGTCGCGACCTGCGCGTTGCGCTGCGCGGTCTGCAGCTCGGCGCGCAGGGCATCGCGGCTGGCGATGGCCTGGTCGTACTGCGCCTTCGACACCAGCTGCTGGCCGACCAGGCGCGACAGGCGCACGGCATTCGCCTCGGCCTCGACCAGGCGCGCCGACACGCTGTTTGCCTGGCTGCGCGCGGCCGACAGCTGCGCCGCGGTCAGCGATCGCTGCGCGTCGGCGTCGATCGGATCGAGCGTGGCCATCACCTGCCCGGCCTCCACCCGCATGCCCTCCTCGATCAGCACCTCGCGCACGCGGCCGGTGATCTTCGACGACACCGTGGCCATGCGCCGCGCCACCACGTAGCCGCTGGCATCAAGCACCGAGGCCGCCTCGTTGCCGGCGGCCAGCGACACCGCGGTGGCGGTCTCCACCGGCTGCGCCTTGTCGCGGCCGAGCAGCCACCAGCCGGCCAGCGCCAGCAGCGCGACCACGGCGATGACCGCGAGCGCGATCCACAGCCCCTTGCGCGACGGCGGCGGCGCGGGCTTGCGGTCGATGCGGAGTTCCTTGAGCAGGTCGGCGTTCGTGTTCATCGCAGGACAGGACGGGGATTCGCGCCAATTGTGACGGCAAACGCCGCCGGCCGTGGCGGAGCTCGAGGGGGCCAGCGTAGCCGCGCCCCGGCGCGGGGTCTGCTGACACCTGTCACGTGCTTCGCCTGACGACGGCGAATGTCACGTCCGCCACCCGGCGGCGAGGATGCGCCATCGACCCTCGCGAGGCACCTGCGCATGACCTCCACACCCCCGGTCCTGGCCCGCCTGCACGGCGCCAGCCGCCGCTACGGCGGCCTGCTCGCCCTCGACGGGCTCGACCTGTCGCTGCGCGCCGGCCAGGTCACCAGCCTGCTCGGCGCCAACGGCGCGGGCAAGAGCACCGCGGTCGGCCTGCTGCTGGGCCTGCTCGCGGCCGATGCCGGCACGGTCGAGGTGTTCGGCCTGCCGCCGGGCACGCCCGCCGCGCGCCGCCGCATCGGCGCCATGCTGCAGTCGGCGGGCCTGCCGGACCGGCTCAGGGTGCGCGAGCTGCTCGACCTCGTGCGCAGCTACTACTCCGATCCGCGCAGCGTCGTCGATTGCGTGGCGCTGGCCGGGCTCGAGGGCCTGCTCGACCGCCGCTACGGCAAGCTCTCCGGCGGACAGCAGCGACGCGTGCAGTTCGCGCTCGCGATCTGCGGCCGACCGCGGCTGCTGTTCCTCGACGAACCCACCACCGGCCTCGACATCGAGGCGCGGCAGGGGCTGTGGCGCGCGATCCGCGAACTCGTCGCCGGCGGCAGCGCGGTGCTGCTGACCACGCACTACCTGGAAGAAGCCGAGGCGCTGTCCGATCGCGTGGTGGTGATCGACCACGGCCGCCTCGTCGCCGAAGGCAGCGTCGCCGAGGTGCGCGCGCGCGTGTCGCAGCGGCGCATCCGTGCGGTCACCGCCACCGACGCCGGCGCGGTGGCCGCCTGGCCGGGCGTGCGCGAGGTCGCGCGCGAGGGCGACGTGCTGCGCATCGTCACCGATGCCGCCGAACCGGTCGTGCGCCGGCTGCTCGACGCCGATCCCGCCCTGCACGATCTCGAAGTGCAGCGCGCCGGCCTCGCCGACGCCTTCCTCGAACTCACCCGCACCCCCGACCGCGAGGCCGCCTGATGGATGCCACCCTGCCCCTGCCCCCGCGCGCGCGGCTGCGCAGCTACCTGCTCGAGGCGAAGTGCGAGTTCCTGCGCCTGCTGCGCGAACCTGCGTTCTGCGCGCCGGTGATCGCGTTCCCGGCGATGTTCTACCTGCTGTTCGCGGTGGTGCTGAACAAGGGCAGCGCCGGTGCGGCGGAGTACCTGCTGGCCACCTACGGCGTGTTCGGCGTGATGGGCGCGGCGATGTTCGGCTTCGGCGTGACCGTCGCCACCGACCGCGAGAGCGGCCTGCTGCGCTACCGGCGCGCGCTGCCGCAGCCGCCTGGCGCGCAGCTGCTGGCGAAGACGCTGATGGCGATGGGCTTCGCCGCGATCATCTCGCTGGTGCTGGCCGTGCTCGCCGCCACGCTCGCCGGGGTGTCGCTGGCGCCGGCGCAATGGGCGCTGCTGATGCTGGTGAACGTGCTCGGGGTGCTGCCGTTCGCGGCGATCGGCATGTTCTTCGGCAGCCTGCTCGGCGCCAATGCCGCGCCCGCGGTGCTCAACGTGCTGTACCTGCCGATGGCGTTCCTCTCGGGCCTGTGGCTGCCGCTGTCGATGCTGCCGGACGTGATGGCGAGGATCGCGCCGCTGTGGCCGGCCTACCACCATGCGCAACTGGCGCTGAAGGTGGTGGGCCACGACAACGGCGGCGCGTCGTGGCTGCACCTGCTGGCGCTGGCGATCGTGTCGGTCGTGTTCTTCGCGCTGGCGCAGCGCCGGCTCTCCGCCGCCGAATAGCCTGTCGCGCCCACCCCGGATGCCATGATGTCCACCCGCACCCGCCCGTCGATGGCCCCTCGCCCATGACCCGCCTGCCCCTGCCGCACTGGCTGAAGCCCGCGCCGGACTCCATCGCCGGCCAGGACATGCGCGCCGGACGCTCGCCGTGGCTGCCGTTGATCCACGTGGTGTGGTCGGTGTGGGTGTTCCTGACGCCGATGATGGCGGGCGGCGGCTACGGCTACAGCCTGCGCTGGATGCTGCTCACCGCGGTGTCCTACCCGCTGTTCCTGCTGCTTTACGCCGCCTGCGTGTACGCCGCGCCGCGCAAGGCCCATGCCGCGGCCATGGGCCTGGTGCTGATGTGCCTGGTGCTGCTGCCGTGGTACCCGTCCGGACTGAGCTACTTCGTGTTCGGCTGCGTGATGCTGCAGCCGCGGCGCCAGCGCTCGCTGCTGGCCTATATCGCCGTGCTGGCCGCGCTGAACGCGGTGCTGCTGGCCTACGCGCTGTGGCTGGGCTACCCGTGGCAGGCGCTGGTGTGGATGCCCACCGTCACCGCGATCATCGGCCTGCTGGTGATGGCCGATCGCATCAACCAGCAGCGCGAAGCGGCGCTGAAGCTGTCGCAGGACGAGGTGCGCCGCCTCGCCACGCTGGCCGAACGCGAGCGGATCGGCCGCGACCTGCACGACCTGCTCGGGCACACGCTGTCGATGGTGGCGCTGAAGTCCGACCTCGCCGGGCGCCTGGTGGACCGCGACCCGGCCGCGGCGCGCGGGGAGATCGCCGAAGTCAGCCGCGTCGCGCGCGACGCGCTGTCGCAGGTGCGCCGCGCGGTCAGCGGCATCCGCGCCGCCGGCATCGCCGCGGAGCTGGCCTCGGCCAAGCTGCTGCTGGAGACCGACGGCATCGCCTTCGACTACCGGCTCGAGGACGGCTTCACCGACAACGCCCTGCCGCCCGGCGTGGAAAGCGCGCTGGCGATGACCGTGCGCGAGGCGGCGACCAACATCCAGCGCCACGCGCGCGCGCACCATGCGCAAGTCAGCTTCGGCGTCGAGGCCGGCGAAGCGGTGCTGCGCGTGGTCGACGACGGCCGCGGCGGCGCGATCGTGCCCGGCAACGGCCTCACCGGCATGCGCGAGCGCATCGAGGCCGTGCGCGGCCGGCTGCGCGTGGACACCGGCCACGGCAAGGGCACGCGCATCGAGGCGCGCGTGCCGCTGGCGGCGAACGACGACGACCCTTCGTAACCGGCGCCGGCGCTCGCCATCGGCCGCCGTGCCGATCTGCTAACGTGCCGCGCATGCCGCCGCGCGACGTCCCGCCGTGATCCGCATCTTCATCGCCGAGGACCAGGCGATGCTGCGCGGCGCGCTGAGCGCGCTGCTCGGCATGGAGAGCGACATCGAGGTGCTCGGCGCCGCCGGCGACGGCGAAAGCGCGTGGCGCGAACTGCAGCGGCTCAAGCCCGACATCCTGGTCACCGACATCGAGATGCCGGGCCTGACCGGGCTGGAACTCGCGCAGCGCATCCAGCGCCAGGCGCTCCCGCTGAAGGTGGTGATCGTCACCACGTTCGCGCGCGGCGGGTTCCTGCGCCGCGCACTGGATGCCGGCGTGTCCGGCTACCTGCTCAAGGACGCCCCTGCCGAACAGCTGGCCGACGCCCTGCGCCAGGTCGCGCGCGGCGGTCGCGCGATCGACCCGCAGCTGGCGCTGGAGGCCTGGGGCGAAGCCGACCCGCTCAGCGACCGCGAGCGCAAGGTGCTGCGCCTGGCCGGCGAAGGCCTGAGCGCGACCGAGATCGCCGCGCAGCTCAATCTGTCGCACGGCACCGTGCGCAACTACCTGTCCGAGGCGATCGGCAAGCTCGGCGTCGGCAACCGGATCGAGGCCTACCGCCTCGCCCGCGAGAAGGGCTGGCTGTAACGGGGGCACGGGCCCCTGCCGGGGACACTCCGGCTCCCGGCACACCCCGAGGCCAGCGTCTTTCGCCCGCCGGGAGAAGGTGCCGATGCGGCCAGGACGCGCTTCCCCGACCGGCGTAGGATTGCGCCACCACCGGCGCCCGGGGAGGGCACGCGATGACGAACCCCGTCCCTGTCTCGTTCCGCGTGATCTCGGTGCTGGCGCTGCTGTGGAACCTCGTCGGCGTCGCCATGTTCTTCCTGCAGACGGGGATGAGCGCCGAACAGATCGCCGCGCTGCCCGACGCCCAGCGCGTGGTGTACGAAGCGATGCCGCCGTGGCTGGCGATCTTCTACGGCCTGGGCGTGTTCGGCGGCGCGCTCGGTGCACTGGGCCTGCTGCTGCGCAGGCGCTGGGCGATGCCGCTGTTCGCGATCTCGCTGGCGGCGGTGCTGGTGCAGATGATCGCGGTCTACGTGCTCACCCCGGCCTGGGAAGCCTCCGGCGCGGCCGGCCTGCCGATGACCCTGCTGATCATCGGCATCGCGATCTTCCTGTTCTGGTACGCGCGCCGCGCGTCGTCGCGCGGCTGGCTGCGCTGAGCGTCGCGCTCAGCCGGCGTAGCGCGCCTTGAGCATCGCGTAGGCCGAGCGCAACGCCAGCGCTTCGCCACCGGCGGGGCGTCCGGGGCGCGCGCTGTCGTTCCACGCGTACACGTCCAGGTGCGCCCAGGGCGTGCCCTCGGGCACGAAGCGCTCGAGGTACAGCGCAGCCGTGACCGCGCCGGCCATGCGCGAGCCGGCGTTGGCCATGTCGGCGATGGTGCTGGTCAGGTAGCGCAGGTACGGGCGCCACAGCGGCATGCGCCACACCGGGTCGCGCTGCTGGTCGCCGGCGGCGATCCAGGCGTTGGCCAGCGCGTCGTCGTTGGCGAACAGCGCCGGCAGGTCGGGGCCCAGCGCGATGCGCGCCGCGCCGGTGAGCGTGGCGAAATCGAGGATGGCATCGGGCGTGAGTTCGCCGGCATACGCCAGCGCGTCGCACAGCACGATGCGGCCCTCGGCATCGGTGTTGTCGATCTCCACGCTCACGCCCTTGCGCGTGGCGATCACTTCGCCGGGGCGGTAGGCGTCGGGGCCGATGGCGTTCTCCACCGCCGGCACCAGCAGGGTGATGCGCAGCGGCAGCTTGCGCGCCATCACCAGCTCGGCCAGCGCGATCGCGTGCGCGGCGCCGCCCATGTCCTTTTTCATGTTGCGCATGCCGTCGGCGGGCTTGATGTCGAGGCCACCGGTGTCGAAGCACACGCCCTTGCCGACGATCACCAGGTGCCTGTGCGAGGCCTCGCCCCACTGCAATTTGAGCAGGCGCGGCGCACGGTGCGAGGCGCGGCCGACGGCGTGGATCGCCGGGAAGTTCCGTGCCAGCAGGTCGTCGCCGACGATGCTTTCGAACGCCGCGCCGTGCGCCTGCGCGACCTCGCGGGCCACCGCCTCGAGGTCCGCCGGGCCCATGTGCTCGGTCGGCGTGTTGACCAGGTCGCGCACGCGCACGCAGGCGGCGAGCACGTCGCGCACGTCGTCGGCGAGCGGATCGACCACCAGCCGCGCCGGCGCGCGACCGGCCGCCTTGTAGCGCGTGTAGCGGTAGGCGCCCAGGCCCCAGCCGAGCTGCAGCGCGGCGGCATGCGCAGGTTCGAGCGCGGTCGCCAGCGCCCAGTCGCCCGCAGGCAGCGCACCGGCGCCATGCGCGTAGCTGTAGGCGTCGAGCGGATCGCCGATGCCGAGGATCGCGCCGGCGATGCCGCCTTCGCCCGGCAGCAGTACCTGCGTGCCGGCGGACGCGTCGAACTGCTGCGATTCCAGCCATGCGCGCACGGGGGCGGGCTGCGCGTCCAGCCAGCCGGCGAACGCGCCCTTGTCGAAAACGTGCAGCGCACGCGCGTCGGCGGAGGGCGGGGCGTATCCGGGCGGAAGCGGCGAAGTGGTCATCGGTGAACCCCTGGAATGGAGGATGGAATCGAAAAGGAAGGCACGCTGCGCTGCCTCATGCCGCCGCCAGCGCGGCGAACGCGCCGGTGGAGGCCAGCCAGCCCAGCGCCGCGCCGTTGAGCAGCACCGTGGCCCAGAACACGGCCTGGAAGCGGCCCTTGCTCGACTTGTGGCGGAAGGCGTGCTGCGCCAGCAGACCGCCCGGCCAGCCGCCGAACAGGTCGAGCAGGTGCAGGGTCTTCTCCGGTGTGCGCCGGCGCCCGCGTTCGGCGCGGACCTTGTCGTCGCGGTAGGCGAGGAACGACAGCACGCTCATCGCCGCGTAGGCCAGCGGGACCAGGCCCGGCAACACGCCGCGCAGCCAGCCGCCGGCCAATGCCAGCGCCGCGACGGCCAGGGCGATGCGCCCGGCCAGCGCCAGGCGCCGCCCGCTGGCGCGACCCATGCGCGACGCCGCCCGCGCGTCTCCCCGCGCCTGCGCCTGCGCGCGCATCGCCACGGCGTTGACGAAGGCCACGTGGATCGCGTTGAGCCGGCCCCTGGCATCCCGCTGCGTGTCGTAGCGCACCAGGTCGCCGTCGGCCGGGCGCCGGCCGGCACGCTCGATCGCCTTGACGTGCACGAACGCGCGCGGCGCGTCGGCACCCGCCTGCGATTCCAGCGGACGCACGAAGCCGTAGCCCTTGTCGTCGTTCCACTGCTCGATGCGGCCCAGTTGCGACATGGCGTCAGTCGCGGCCGTCCAGCCAGTCGGCGAGGCCGGCCAGGCTGTCGAACTCGAGGTCCGGGCGCACGTCGGCGAGCGGCCACGCGGCGTGGCCGCCGTGGTTGTCCTCGCGGCGGATCCAGCAGCTGCGCAGGCCCGCGCGGGCGGCGCCGGCGACATCGGCCTCGACGTGGTCGCCCACGTGCAGCACCTCGCCCGGCGCGTGGCCCAGGCGCTCGCACGCGGCGAGGAAGATGCTGGCCTCCGGCTTCGCCGCGCCGTGCTCGCGCGCGTGCAGCTGGAACGCGAAGTGGCGGTCGATGCCAACCCGCGCCAGGTCGGCGTTGCCGTTGCTCAACGCCACCACCGGCACGCGCGCGGCGAGGCGCGCCAGCGCGTCCAGCGCATCGGGATAGAAGTCGACGCGATTGCGCTCGGCGTAGAAGGCGTCGTACGCCGGCTGCAGCAGGCCGGGGTCGCCGCCGCTGTCGCGCAGCGCGATCTCCAGCGTCATCCGCCGCAGCGCGCTGAGGTCGTGCGCCAGCTGCGGGTTGTCGCGCCAGATGCGTTCGCGCAGCGCGCGCATCGCCGGCTGCGGGAACATCGCCGCCGTCGCCGGGCTGTGCACGCGCATCCAGTCGTCGAGCACGCGCTCGATCCGAGCACCGATCGGCGCGAACGGCCACAGCGTGTCGTCGAGGTCGAGGGTGATCGCGCGGACGGGGAAACTCACCGGCGCATTGTAAGGGGGCGCCCGACGCCGCGCCGCGAGAAGACCCAAACCGGGACACCTGCCATTCCGAGCGCAGCGAGAGATCCTTTCTTCCCGGACGAGCAGATCCCTCGCTGCGCTCGGGATGACAAGCCCCGTCCGCCGGATCACCCTACTCCAGCAGCCGCGCCCAGCCTTCCAGGCCCTCGATCCGCGCCAGCACCAGCTTCACGCACACCAGCAGCGGCACCGCCAGCAGCAGGCCGACGATCCCCCACAGCCAGCCGAACAGCATCAGCGCCAGGATCAGCACCAGCGGCGACAGCGCCATGCGCCGGCCGAGCACGATCGGCGTGACCAGCTGGCCTTCCAGGGTATGCAGGCCGAGGTAGGCCGCGGCCGGCACCAGCGCCTGCAGGCTGTCGCCGAAAGTGACATAGCCCACCAGCAGCATCGCCACCATGCCGATCAGCGGGCCCACGTACGGCGCGAAGTTGAGCAGCGCCACCAGCGTGCCCCACAGCAGCGCCTCCGGCAGCGCGAAGCCCATCCACGCCAGCAGCCCGGCGAACACCAGGCCGACCACGGTATTGATCACGCTGATGGTCAGCACGTAGCGCGAGACCTCGCGCTCGATGCTGTGCAGGATGCCCACGGTGAACTTCTTCTGCTGGCGCCCGGGCAGCAGCGCGATCGCGTTGCGCTGCAGGTTTTCGCCGTAGACCATGAAGAAGAAGGTCAGCAGCACCACCGCCAGCAGCGAGGCCAGCACCCGCGGCGTGGCCAGCACCACGCGCCACGGATCGTCCTGCGCGGTGCGCACCACCTGCGGCTGGCGACCGGTCTGGCCGCCGGCGGCGCGCGCCAGGTTCTCGGCGGCCTTGTTGGCGTCCTGCACCGGGCGGGTGAGTTCGCGCAGGCGCGGCGCCAGCTGGCGCATCTGCCGCGGCGCCTCGGTGGCCCAGGTCATCGCCGGCGGCAGCATCTGCCAGGCCATCGCGCCGGCCGCGGTGAGGCCCGCGACCAGCACCAGCAGCGCGGCCACGAAGCGCGGCACCCACAGCCGGCGCAGGCCGCGGATCAGCGGATTGCCGACCAGGGCGAAGAACATCGCCAGCAGCACCGGCAGCAGCACGTCCTGCGCGGCCCACAGGGTGTAGCCGACGGCGAGCGTGGCCAGCACCAGCAGCGACATGCTGGCGCGCGGGCGACGGCTGGGCGATGGCGCGTCCTGCGCGGGCGGAGGCGGATCGGCGTCGAGGCTCATCGGCGTGCTCGGACGGCAGGACGTGGGGGGCGGGGGAACAACGACACACGATGGCACGCCGATCGTGCGGCCCGCGCCCGGGCGCGGCGCGTCGATCAGCGTTCGGAGATCTCGGTGGCCGCCTCGGCCGGCGAAGGCGCGTCCTGCCACTGCGGATCCGGGCGGCGGCGGCGGTCGGAGACCGGCACCGCGGCTTCGGCCGATGCCGGCGCCGCGGCGGCCGGGGCCGGCGCGCCGTCGGCCGTGGCAGCGGCGTCGTCGGCCACCGAGCTGGCGACCTCCGCCGCGCCCTCGGCCTCCTGCGCCGCCGATTCCGCCATCTGCGCCGCCCAGGCCGCCTGCAGTGCGGCCACCAGTCCGGACACGCTGGTCGCCAGTTGCACCCAGCGCGTGGCCGACACCGCGCCCAGCGCCCGCCACGGGCGCGCGCGCGCGGCGAGGAAGCCCCCGACCAGGCCGATCACGATGATCCGCCCCGGCGTCCATGCCTGCTGCCAGGCCCGGCCGAGGCTGGCGCGATGCGCCGACGCCTGCTCGATGCGACCCTCGACCAGCCGCTCGGAGCGCTCGACCCGCCGCTTCAGCGCCTCGAAGTTCATGTCGACCCCGCCTTGCCGGCCGCGCCGCCGGCGCCATCGTGCTCGTCGTGGTCGGCGCTTTCGTTGAACAGCCCCAGGCGTGCCAGCTGGCGACGCGTCGCATGCATGCCGGCGAGGTCGAAGAACACCGACACGCGCCAGATCGCCAGGCCGGTCACCGCCAGGCTGAGCGCCGCGGCGCAGGCGATCGAGGCCAGCCATGACAGCCCGAAGGCCTGCAGCAGGGCGATCAGCGCGCCCATCGCCAGCAGCCAAGACGAGGCGCCGAACACGATCGCCACGGCGGTCCACGCCAGCGCGCGCCCGAGCGCGCTGCGCGCGAGCGCGAAGTCGGCCGAGGCCAACTGGCGCAGCGCGCGGCCGGTGTCGCGCGCGGCATCAAGCGTGGCCTTGCCCTCGCTGCCGATCGCGCGCACGGTCTCGTCGATGCCGGCGGGCTTGCGCGCGCCGCCCTCGCCTTGCGCCCGTGCGTCGGCCTGTCCGGTATCCCCGGTCACGTCCGGCGACGCGGCTTACTTGGCGCTGCCGCGGGCGAGCTTGGCGATGATGAAGCCGGCGGCGAAGGCCACGCCGAACGACGCGATCGGGCGCTCGCGGATCAGGTCGGCGGCGCTGTCGATCAGGTCGCGGCCCTTGTCCATCAGCGCGTCCATCTGTTCCTTCGCGGCGGCGCCGCCTTCCTCGAACGCGGCGATGCCGGCGAGCGCGGAGTCGGCAAGGTCGGCCTTCACCGCCGCCTGGCCCAGCTTGAGTTCGTCGCCGGCGACGCCGGCGGCGTTCTTGATCGCGGTGCCGGCATCGGCGGCCGCGGCCTTGAGGTGGCCGCCGGCCTGGCCGAGGTTGGCTTTCAGGTTGTCGGTGGAAGTCGGGGTCATCGGTGGGTCTCCAGGGGTCGTGGGCGCACGCGCGCCGCGAACGGGGGCCGGCGGGCGCTGCCGGTTCACTCCATCATGAGGTTACCGATGCGTCCGCGACGTGAAACCTGCAGCACCAGTTGCCTCGGCTCGTCGGCCAATGTATCGCGGAACCCGGCCAGGTCGCGGAACTCGCCGCTGTTGGCGGCCACGATCACGTCGCCCTCGCGCAGGTTGTTGCGCCACGCGCGGCTGTCCTGCGCCACCTTCTCCACCAGCACCCCGCGCGCGTTGGGGTACTGCCGGCGATAGGCCTCGGGCAGGTCGGACAGGGTGGCGCCGGTGAGCCGCGCGTCGAAACGCGCGCCGTCGCGCGGCAGCGCCAGCAGGCGCGCGTTCACCGCCACCGGCTTGCCGTCGCGCAGCACCTCCAGCGCGACCGCGGCATCCACCGGCTGCAGGCCCTGGAAGTTGCGCAGCGCTTCGCTGCTGTCGATGCGCTCGCCGTTGGCCGAGACGATCACGTCACCGGTGCGCAGCCCCGCGGCCGCCGCGGACGAACCGCCGTGCAGGCGCGTCACCACCACCCCGCGCGGCGCGTCCAGGCCCAGCCCCGGCGCCAGCCGTGCGTCCACCGTCTGGGTATCGATGCCCAGCGTGCCGCGACGCACCTCGCCGGTGGTGGCGAGCTGCTGCATCACCCCGCGCGCCAGGTCGATCGGGATCGCGAAGCCCAGGCCGATGTTGCCCGCGGCACTGCCGCGCGGGTTGAAGCTGGCGGTGTTGATGCCGACCAGCTCGCCGCGCAGGTTGACCAGCGCGCCGCCGGAATTGCCCGGGTTGATCGAGGCGTCGGTCTGGATGAAGTTCTGGAAGCCCAGCCCCGGCAGGTTGCTGCGGCCCACGGCCGACACGATGCCCGAGGTGACCGTCTGGCCGACGCCGAAGGGATTGCCCACCGCGACCACGAAATCGCCCACTTCCAGCCCCGACGCCGCCGCCAGCGGGATCGCGGTCAGGCGCTCGGCGGGAATGCGCATCAGCGCCACGTCGGTGTCCGGGTCGGAGCCGATGAACTCGGCCGACAGCGTGCGCCCGTCCGACAGCGTCACGGTCACCTCGTCGGCGCCCTCGATCACGTGGTGGTTGGTCAGCACGTAACCCTGCGCCGCATCGACGATCACGCCCGAACCGAGCGAACGCGCGATGCGCTCCTGCGACAGTTCCGGGAACATCCGGCGGAAGAACGGATCGTTGCCGAACGGGCTCACCTGCTGGCGCTGCGCGGTCTGCACGCTGACCACCGACGGCGTCACCCGCTTCAGCATCGGCGCCAGCGACGGCACCACCTGGCCGTCGACCGCGGCCGGCAGCGCGGCCATCGTGGGCACCGGCGCCGCGGCGGCCGGCGGCGACGCGGCCTGGGCCGGTTGCTGCACGGCCTCGCGGATCGCGGTGGCGGCAAAACCGCCGAACGCGGCGGCGGCGGCAAGCACGAGCAGGGTCGGGGCGGGGCGCATGGTCACGGCATCGCGATGGGGTGGGGAGGGCGGCGGCCGGGACACCATCGGCACCCGGCGCGGCCACCGGAAGTGTCGTGTGTCACGCCTCCATCGAACCTGAACAAGGGGTCCGGCGCGGCACCGGCGAACCACGTCCGGAATTTGCCTTCCGACCGTCCGCTGGCTGTTGACTTCCGCAAATCGCGGGCGTAGCGTGGCCCCCGCCCGCCACAACATGTTGGGGTGGGCGAGGCGGATGAAGCCCAAGGAATAGGGGTTCTGGCTGGGAAACGGGAGATCGGGACCACGTGGTGGCCAGGGGGCGCCACGCATGGCACGACACGGCGGGACACGGGCGGGCACATTCATTCTTCAGGGCGGCGCGGGTTCCGCGGCCGCAGCTTCGCCGTCGACGCCTCCGGGCGCGGCGATCACGACAAGAACAACAGGCCGGGGCACGTACCCTGGCCACGACAAGGAGACCACAGACGCATGAGCACGGTTCGTCTGGAAGCGGTAAGGCAGCACAACGCGCGGGAGGTGCCCATGCAGCCCGCCTCCCAGGACATCTGGGACAAGAAGTACCGCCTCAAGACCAAGGCCGGCGTGGCCGTGGATGCCGACATCGACGGCACCTACCAGCGCGTGGCCAAGGCACTGGCCGAGGCCGAGCCGACGCCGGAGAAGCAGAAGTACTGGTACGAGCGCTTCCTGTGGGCGCTGCGCCGCGGGGCGATCCCGGCCGGCCGCATCACCTCCAACGCCGGCGCGCTCGAGCACAAGCCGGCCACCAGCACGATCAACTGCACCGTGTCGGGCACGATCACCGACTCGATGGACGGCATCCTCGACAAGGTCCACGAAGCGGGCCTCACGCTGAAGGCCGGCTGCGGCATCGGCTACGAATTCTCGACGCTGCGCCCCAAGGGCGCCTTCGTCGCCGGCGCCGGCGCGTACACCTCCGGGCCGATGTCGTTCATGGATATCTACGACAAGATGTGCTTCACCGTGTCCTCCGCCGGCGGCCGCCGCGGCGCGCAGATGGGCACGTTCGACGTCTCCCACCCGGACGTGAAGGACTTCATCCGCGCCAAGCGCGAAGACGGCCGCCTGCGCCAGTTCAACCTCAGCCTGCTGATCACCGACGGCTTCATGCAGGCGGTCGAGCACGACGCCGACTGGCCGCTGGTGTTCCCGATCAGCGACAAGGAGGCCGGCGACGTCGACCTGTCCAACGCCGACCAGGTGGTCTGGCGCGACTGGCCGCACAGCAACGGCTACATCTCCCGCGACGACGGCATGGTCGCCTGCAAGGTCTACGGCCACATCCGCGCCCGGCACCTGTGGGACATGATCATGGTGTCCACCTATGACTACGCCGAGCCGGGTTTCATCCTGATCGACAAGGTCAACGAGATGAACAACAACTGGTGGTGCGAGACGATCCGCGCCACCAACCCCTGCGGCGAGCAGCCGCTGCCGCCCTACGGCGCCTGCCTGCTGGGCTCGGTCAACCTCACCAAGTTCGTGCGCGACCCCTTCACCGACCAGGCCAGCTTCGACTGGGAGGAATACAAGGAAGTCGTGCGCGTGTTCACCCGCATGCTCGACAACGTGGTCGAGGTGAACGGCCTGCCGCTGCCGCAGCAGCAGGCCGAGATCATGCGCAAGCGCCGCCACGGCATGGGCTTCCTCGGCCTGGGCAGCACGGTGACCATGCTGCGCATGAAGTACGGCTCCGACGCCAGCTGCGAGTTCACCGGCCGCATCGCCCGCGAGATGGCGGTCGCCGGCTGGGAAATGGGCCTGGCGCTGGCCCAGGAGAAGGGCCCCGCCCCGATCATGGACGAGCGCTTCGAGGTCACCGCCGAGATGCTGCGCAAGCGCCCGGAAATGGCGAAGGACGGCTGGCGCGTCGGCCAGCAGATCGAAGGCAAGGTGCTGCACGCCCGCTACAGCCGCTACATGCAGAAGGTGGCCGAGGTCGCGCCGGAACTGGTCGACAACCTCGCCGACATCGGCGCGCGCTTCACCCACCACAGCTCGATCGCGCCCACCGGCACCATCTCGCTGAGCCTGGCCAACAACGCCTCCAACGGCATCGAGCCCAGCTTCGCCCACCACTACAGCCGCAACGTGATCCGCGAAGGCAAGAAGACCAAGGAAAAGGTCGACGTGTGGAGCTACGAGCTGCTGGCCTACCGCGAACTGGTCAACGCCAAGGCGATGCCGTTCTCGGAAGACCCGGAAGCGAAGCTGCCCGACTACTTCATCGCCGCCGACGACATCACCCCGAAGGAACACGTCGACGTCCAGGCCGCCGCCCAGGTGTGGGTGGACTCCTCGATCTCCAAGACCGCGAACGTCCCCACCGACTACCCGTACGAGGACTTCAAGGACATCTACCGCTACGCCTACGAGAAGGGCCTCAAGGGCTGCACCACCTTCCGCTTCAACCCGGCCGCCTTCCAGGGCGTGCTGGTCAAGGAGACCGACCTGGAAAACACCACCTACCGCTTCGAGCTGGAAGACGGCAGCGTGATCGAGGTCAAGGGCAACGAGCAGATCGAGTACGACGGCGAAACCCACACCGCCGCCAACCTGTTCGACGCGCTCAAAGAGGGCTACTACGGCAAGTTCTGAGCCGCATCGCCGGTGCGCCGTGCCCGCCTGCACCCACTCCCCCGCGCGCGGGGGAGGACCGGTCCGGGCCATGTTCCTCGCAGTTTTGCTTGCGTAGCGCGCGCATCGCGCTACATTTCGCCCACGGGCGCTTGCCCGTACCCGAGAACCGTAACAACAGCACACTGACGAGGAAACACCCATGAGCAACGGCAACGGGGTCGCGGAGACCCTCAGCAATGCCGCCGAAGCCGTCGCCGACACGGCGAAGGACATCGGCAAGAAAGTCGCGAAGAAAGCCAAGGGCGCCGTGAAGTCGGCCAAGGCCACCGCCGTCAAGGCGGAGAAGGCCGTGGCCAAGACCGCGAGCAAGGCGAAGAAGGCCGTCGGCAAGAAGGTCGCCGCCGCCAAGAAGTCGCTCGCCTCGGCCAGCGCGGCCGCCAAGAAGGAAGTCGCCGCCCTGAAGAAGAAGGGCGCCGGCAAGAAGAAGGCGGCCAAGAAGGCCCCCGCCAAGAAGGCCCCGGCGAAGAAGGCCAGCAAGAAGGCCGCGCCCGCCAAGGCCGTGAAGAAGGCGGCGAAGAAGGTCGCCAAGAAGGCCGGCGCCGCCAAGGCCTCGGTCAAGAAAGCCGTGAAGAAGGCCGCGAAGAAGGCCCCGGCGAAGAAGGCCACCAAGAAGGCCGCCAAGAAGAAGTAAGCGTGACCCGTCGCCGCGCCCGCCCCGGGCGCGGCGACGCCATCCCAGGGAGGAGGTGATCCATGGCTACGTTGAAGAGTGCAGTCGCCGGCATCCGCAAGGCCGTCAAGCAGGCGGTCGCCAAGGTCGCGCCGAAGAAGAAGCCCGCCGCGAAGAAAGCCGCGAAGAAGGCACCGGCCAAGAAGGCGCCTGCAAAGAAGGCCGCCGCGAAGCAGGCCAGCCCCAAGCGCCAGGCGAAGGCCGCGCGCAAGGCCAGCGCCGCCACCAAGGCCGCCACCCGCAAGCAGGCCACCAGCAAGCGCCAGGCCACCACCGCCCGCAAGAAGGCCGCGAAGAAGGTCAGCGCCGCGCGCCGCGCCGCCAAGACCCCCGTCGCCAAGGCCAGGAACACCGGCGGCGTCGCCGTCGCCAAGCGCAAGGTCGCCAAGAAGGCCACCGTCGCGCGCAAGGCCGCCGCCACCAAGGCCCCGGCGAAGAAAGCCACCAAGAAGGCGGCGAAGAAGAAGTCCCGCCGCACCGTGCTGTATTCCAGCGCCGGCAAGAAGCTGTACGCCGTGCGCGCCGCCGACGGCACGTTCAAGGACATCCAGTCCTACCAGCGCGCCCACGCCGCCGACCTGCGCAAGAAGGGCACCCAGTCGGATTCCTGATTGGCGCCGTTCCCCGCTCCGATTGTCCCCCGCTCCAACTGTTCCCTGCTCCAGCTGTTCCCCGCTTCATGTTGTTCCCCCTCTCCCGCAAGCGGGAGAGGGCCGGGGTGAGGGCCACGCGCCACCACCCCTCCCCGCGCCCACCACCCAATCGTTCGCCGCACACGCACACCAGAGACACGCAATGGCCGTCAAGATCGACCAGAAAATCAAGGGATACGCCGTCGTCACCGCCGAGGACAAGGAGAAGCCGATCCCCGGCGCCTCCGTGCCGCGCGCCCAGGTCGAGGCCGAACTGCCCAAGGCCGACGTGATCCACATGCACGAGCGCATCGAGCGCCCGGACGTGCTGATCGGCAGCACCTACAAGATCAAGTCGCCGCTGGTCGAGCACGCCATGTACGTGACCATCAACGACATCGTGCTCAACGCCGGCACCGAGCACGAACTGCGCCGCCCGTTCGAGATCTTCATCAACTCCAAGTCGATGGAGCATTTCCAGTGGATCGTCGCGCTCACGCGCATCATGTCCGCCGTGTTCCGCAAGGGCGGCGACGTGACCTTCATCGTCGACGAGATGAAGGCCGTGTTCGACCCCAAGGGCGGCTACTTCAAGGCCGGCGGCGTGTACATGCCGTCGCTGGTCGCCGAACTGGGCAGCATCGTCGAGGACCACCTCAAGTCGATCGGCCTGCTGCACGACCCCGAGATGAGCCCCGCACAGAAGGCGCTGATCGCCGAAAAGCGCCGCGCCTACGAAGAGCGCTCAAAAAAAAACTCTGACGTAGACGCCACCCCCGAAGACCCCGGCTACCCCGAGCCGGTCGAAGACATCGAAGTCACCGGCGACGGCGCGAGTTTCCCGCCGTCCGCGACCATGTGCCACAAGTGCAACACCAAGGCCATCGTGCTGATGGACGGGTGTGCGACTTGTTTGAATTGCGGGTATTCGAAGTGTGGGTGATCAATCAAAGCATGAATCTACAGATTGATTGAGTGCAAACGTCAGCGGCCAACCCTTCTGCAGTCACATGGGAATTTGACCTCTCGGCACGGCCCACTGAGTTGGTTGAACGAGCTAGCTCAACCATTGACCTGGCTTCAAGGGCGCTCAGGTTATGCGCTCACAGCACACCGTCATCTGCTAGACAAGCATTGGTAGGCTCATCCCTATCCTTTGCAATCGAACAACAGAATTCCGTGGGCCTACTCGTAGCTACTGGGCGTGATTCTTCGGCTGCCGTTCTTGTGCGCCCGATCCTTGAATCCCTTTGCCTATCGGCTTGGGCCCTCTATCGAGCGGATGACATCCAATTGTCATCCGCCTTCGAGAACAAAATTAGTTTTCCCAGTGTTGCCTCTCTGGTGTCCCAGCTGGAATCAACAGCTGAGTGCAGATGGATTGGATTCGAACAAAAGTCATTGAATGTTCGTGCTTTTCATGCCCTCGCTCATCCCTCGATGTTGCAACTATCGAAAAGGTACTCTCCTGACGCTGGAAGCGGCGCATTCAACACAGATGAGTGCATAAGACTTCTGTGGCTTGCCGACACGCTGGCATTGACAAATATCGGTGTTTTTTCCGTCGCGATGGATATTACGTCGATTGAAAAATGGGCTGCCAAGGAGATGACGCGAGTAATGGATAGCCAGGGAATCGCATGGGAGGGCTGGGGACAACTGCCTCGGTCGACCAAGTCGTTTGGCTTGCGGACTCCGCTGATCAACAGCACGAGCCCTTAAGGCTTAATCATGGAGCGCGACCAAAACAGAGGGGGTGGGCTCGGCTTTCTCGCACACAAGCGATACGCCCCAGCTTGACCACCACTCTGGGAAAGCCATTCCGCAGCCTCGTGACAGGCGTCATTGAATGACTAAATCAAGAAAGGCGAGCAGCATGATTGCACTCTGAAACACGCACAGATTACAGAGTGGCTAAGCTTGGTATTTGCGATCCAATGAAACGAATATGAACAGAAATCAAAAAGTTGCAAACTGTTACTACGCAAGAACAGAAATACCAACGCTTCGCTCACTGATTAGTCCGCCGTGGGCGATTGTTATTGCACCGTACTTTCTCTTGTTCTGTCATGCGCTATATCGCTTCTTGACGACCAAGAATGACCTTAATTACCTACTCCTCGCAGGCATGGCAGAGGTAGTCTTATTGGTTGCCTACGGAATGGCCAGAAGAGAAGGTGAGCAGGAGTGCGTCAGAGCATTCAACAAGAATCGAGACTATCCAGTTCGAAGCTACAGTGAGCTAAAATCTCATCTACTGAGAAGAATCACGAAGAAATGTTCTAATAAAAGCATTTCCGCAGGAATCGATCAGTACATTGATAAAAGTTCTAGATGGAAGAACATTCATTCAATATCCAGAGTAGATCTTCCAAGGCTAGTCTATGATCCGGATTCCAAACAGAGGATCTTCGCCCTTGTGATCGCTATTGGCGCAGCCATTGTTGCGCTTGGCGTGCGGAACGGCGCGACACTGGACAATCTCTTCTCGTTGTTCTCAGTAGTCCACAGCTACAGACTGATCTACGCAATCATTCTTCTTTCGTTGCTATTCTTGATGATCGCAGTGATCATCTCTTATGCAGCGCATATTTCCTTCAGCTTCGCCACGAAATGTCTGTTTCTCCTGCAGGGCCTGAGATCCAGATCTCGCACGCCGTTGAGATACTTACAGCGCGATTTGATTGAAAGCGATAGAGAGCTTGGATAAAGCAACCCACATAAGGCGGACTTTTCAAGAATAGGGTCAGGTTCATTTTTCGACGTTCTAAGGCGGGCATGTCCCGCTTTCTTCTTTTGCGGCCAAAGCCAGCGTAGTCCGGGTAAGCGAAGCGCGCCCGGGGCTGCGTCGATCGCATCCGATCATTGATGCCTCCCGGATGCGGCCTGCGGCCTTATCCGGGCTGCCTAGCCGAAACAGGTGTCAGGTTCGACTTTCTCGCGCGCGCGGAGAAACGCGACGCTGGTCTTCATCCTTACCCGAAGCAGCTGCTCATCCAGAGTGCTGGTGCGCGTACCGATAGTCGGATGGAGCTGATGCGAATTGTCGTTTGAAGGCACGGGTGAAGGCCGGCTCAGACACATAACCCACGTTCCGCGCTATCTGTGAGATGCGCAGCTTCGTGGTAGTCAGCAAGTCGGCGGCCAACTGCATGCGATAGCGGGCCAGATAGCGCATCGGTGGTTCACCGAGCGTTTCCACGAAACGACGTGAGAGGCCAGAGCGCGATTGGTTCAAGTCACGCGCCAGTGTCTCTACGCTCCAGTCCTTCGCAGGCTGTGCATGCAGCAGGCCGAGCGCGCGGCCGATGACGGCATCGTCCAACGCCCAGAGCAGCCCGCTTGCCTGCGGGGAGGCGGTCACCAGCCAATGGCGCAAAGACCAGACGAACAACAGGTCGACCAACCGCGACAACATCACCGAACTGCCCAGCCACGGACGGCCGGCTTCCAGCCGGATCGCGGCCAAGGTCACCGACAGCCATTCCTTCGGGCTTTCCGGGAATGCGGCGGGCAACTGTCCCGCGCCCGCTACATGCAGCATGGCGGGCAATGCGCTGGCCAGCAGCTTTCCGCCGGAGCCTTCGAAGCGGAAATCGCAAGTCGTTATTCGTGATGCCTTGGCATCCCCTCCTGCGCATTCAAGCCTGTGCGGACCGCCTTGCGGCAGGACAATCAGGTCGCCGGGCTCCAGTCGCAACACCTGCCGGTTGCCCACCAGGTGAAGGCGGCAGGCTGCGTTCTCGACGAAATGGAAGCAGGCGGACGTCTGCCGAAACTCGAGCGGCTGGCCGGCGAGCAGAATCTGGGTGGCCGTATTGCCGCCGCCTCTGACCCGCGCGGATTCAAAGACATACCAGAACGCGTCGACACTGTGCGCTGAAGGACTTGTTGGCATGGTCTGGCGTTTCGGCATGGTGATGTGGCGTTTTGGTCAATCTGGCCCAACGGGCATGGGCGTACAGTTGCCGCCGCGGTCCGAAAATGGAGAATACAGATGAGCAAGCCTACAGTGGTCTTGGTTCACGGGTTTTGGGGCGGCGCCGCCCATTGGGCCAAGGCGATCCTTGAGCTGAAGCGCTTGGGTTATGACGACCTGCATGCGGTCGAGATCCCGCTGACCTCACTGGCCGACGACGCCGAGCGGACGCGCAAGATGGTGGCGCAGGTTAGTGGCCCGGTCGTACTGGTTGGACATTCCTACGGTGGTGCGGTGATCAGCGAGGCCGGCAACCTGCCGAATGTCGCCGCGTTGGTGTTCGTTGCTGCGTTCGCACCCGATGCCGGCGAAAGCCCGGGCGGTATTACGCAGCAGCATCCGCCAGTCGCCGCACCCAACCTCGCGCCCGACAGCGATGGCTATCTGTGGCTGAAAGCCGACAAGTTCCACGAAAGCTTCTGTCAGGATCTGAGCGCGGACGAAGGCCTGGTGATGGCGGTTACGCAGAAGGCCCCGTTGGCGAGTACCTTCGGCGACAACGTCACCGACCCGGCGTGGAAGCACAAGCCCTGCTGGTACCAGATCTCCAGCCAGGACCGGATGATCGCGCCGGAAAACCAAGTGCGGATGTCCGGTCGCATGAACGCGCGCAAAGTGATTACCTTGGCCGCCAGTCATGCCTCCCTGGCTTCGCATGCGCCGGAGGTGGCGGCGTTGATCGACGAAGCAGCGCAAGCCGTTTCATGAAATGACCAGTCGCAGGGCGGAGCTTGTTTCGGCCTCCGCCTTGCGCCTCCTGTTCCAAGAAACAGCAACAGGAGTCAGCCAGCGTAGCCCGGACAAGCGAAGCAAGAATAGGGTCAGGTTCATTTTTTCGACGTTCTAAGGCGGGCATGTCCCGCTTTCTTCTTTTGCGGCCAAAGCCAGCGTAGCCAGGGTAAGCGAAGCGCGCCCAGGGCTGCGTCGATCGCATCCGATCATTGATGCCTCCCGGATGCGGCCTGCGGCCTTATCCGGGCTACGTGGCGGGCGGGGAATCTGACGGCAGAAACAGGGGGCAGGTTCGACTTTCGCAAGCAGGTACTGCGGGATCAGGGGAGGCTTCTGCCAGGCGAATGGACCTTGCGCCGGCACCGACGGCGAGCCGTGAGTTGTCGCAAGCGCGTTTCCGGCCGCGCCTGCAGCCGGTTTCCGCTTCGTCGCCGGAACCGCTACTCTGCCCCCGGCGTTCCAGGGGAGTGGAGGCTTGGTAATGTGCCGCTTGAAGCATTGCTTGACCATGGCGTTCGCAGCGGTGCTGACCGTGCCTGTCGCGGCGGCCGCCGAGCGTAGTCCGGGGCGGGATCTCGTCGATGTCATGGGCTTCGTGCAGAACTACGAGGAAGGCGAGGTGCTGTGCCGGGAACTGGCCGCGCAGATGGATGTCGAGGCGGCGGCCGCCAGAAGCCCTGACCTGCTGGGCGGTATCAAGCCCACGGATTCCGAGTGGGCCGAAGCCAGGGCGCTCTACATCGACCAGATGAAGGCCGCTTGCGATCAGGATATCCCGGCGTATACCGAAGCGTTCGTGCAGGCGCTGGATGCGACGCTGACGCCCACCGACCTGGAGGCGTTGACCGACTTCTACCGCAGCGACCTCGGCCGCAAATTCCGCGATGCTTCGCTGAAAGCCAATCTGGCAACGTATCGCGTGATGATTCAAGAAGCTGCTGCAGGGACCGATTACACGGCCTTCGGCGAAGCGATTGCCGCACTGATCGCCAAGCGTACGCCAACCGTGGCGCCGGAACCTGCGCCCAAGCCGGTGCAGACCCTTGTGGATGCGACTGCCGCCCTGGCTCTCTCCGACCGGGTCATGCAGGCCGTCGTACAGGGCCGAGCGCGTGAGGCGATGGATATGCTCAAGCCGCACACCATCGCGCCCGATGCGCAATTCGATGCCATGTCCGAACAGATCGAGAAGCAGCAGGCCACGATCGACGCGCGTTTCGGCGAAAGCCTCGATTACGAGCTGCTGAGGAACGATGCCATCGGCGACTCGATGAATCGCGCGGTCTTCCTCCATCGCTTCGAACGCAGCGCGATGATCTGGCTGTTCACGTGGTATCGAGGCAAAGAAGGCTGGGTGCTGACCAACGTCAGGTTCGCGGACGACGCGAGCTTGTTGTTCCGTTAGCCAGCCTAGCCCGGACAAGCGAAGCGCGCCCGGGGCTGCGTCGATCGCATCCGATCATTGATGCCTCACGGATGCGGCCTGCGGCCTTATCCGGGCTGCATGGCTATCCGGCTGCCGGATAGACCACCTTCCCGTCCGGTTGCAGGACTGCGCCTTCGGTCATGCGGGCCGGCTCGATGCGGCTGGCGGACAGGATGTGGAAGACCTGTTCGCCGCGCGCGAGCAGGTAGTCGGCGACGATCCGGCGATGGCAGCGCCACCACACCGCTTCGGCGCACATCACGGCGCTGGTGCGCGCCTGGCCGGCGACGACCAGTGCGTCCAGCGCCGCCGCGAACGCGTCCGACAGCGCGTAGTCGGCATAGTTGTGGAAGCTGCGGTTGCGCCACAACGCGTTGACGGCTTCGGGCACGTCGCGGTCGCGCCTGCGCCGTCCGCCGAGCGCGGCGGCATGGTCGTAGCCGATGCCGTCCGCGGCCAGCGCCTCGCCCAGCGGTGCGCTGTCGAACTGCGGATGCGCGCGCGAGCCGGGCAGCCGGCGGACATCGACCACCTGCCGCACCCCGGCCTCCCGCAGCAGCGCCTCGAACGCGGCAAGGCTGCGATCGGAGTGGCCGATGTTGAAGAACGGGCGGCGCATGCCGCCTAGGGCCTGTTAACACCGATGGCATATGTCGCACCCACCGCGCGGGCGTGCGCGGCAAGGAAGAGCGACGGCGCGTATGCCGATACGCAACGGAGCGATGACGCCGCGGCGTGCGTCCGCGCGGCGGGCCCTTCGGGTGGCTTCCCGATGGCCGCCATGCGGCGCTGCGCGGCTTGACCTGACGGCCAGTCAGGCGCTGCGCCACGCAGCACCCCCTGACGGTCATCAGAAAGCCATGCGACGTATGCCATCGGTGTTAACAGGCCCTGGCGGGCATGCGCGTGAGCGTGCCACCCTTGTGCGCGGCGACGTGGTCGGTCTTGTCGCTGCGGATCTCGTACTGCGGCGATTCCGGCGTGGCGTGGTGCGTGTAGCCCTTGTAGTCGAAATCGCGGGCGTGGATTCGGATGATGTGTCCGCTGACCCACCCGGCCTCCGAATTCCAGCGCACGTGGTCGCCGACCTTGAACGTGTCCGCCATGGGAGGCTCCTTGCGCGCGTGCTTCCCGGGATCGGAACGCGTCATCGTGGCGAGTCTCCGCGCTGGTTGCGGGGAATGCAACGTTCCGGCGCGCTGCCTTCAGCCCCAGCTTGCCCAGCGCCCGTGCTCCCGTCAGAGCTTGCTGCAGAACGGGGGCGGCGCCGCTTCGCTGCACGCGTCGGGCTTCGTGTGCGTTGTGGTCCAGTACTTCATCAGCCCGAGTTGATCGGCCACCGCAGGGAAGCCCGGATCGGCCAACGTCCCGCGCAGGCTGGGGTCCCAGAAGATCGATGGCCCCGGATACTCGCGCGTGCCCGCGACTCGCGCCGCGATCTTGAATGCCTCGTGCGTTTCACCGAGTTCCGCGAGTTGCTTGGCAACGGCTTCCCACTGCAGGCCCTCCGGCAGTTCGAGCAGAGCTCTTGTCGCCTGCGCCCTGGCGTCCGGATCACGCGATGCCAGCGCACGATGGCCTGCCAGCAACGCGGCGCGCAGGTCCGCGGGAATCGGCAGGGCCGGATCGGCCAGGCGCTCAGGATCGCCCATGGCGACGGCCTTGCGCATCGCGAGCCGCTTCGCGAAACCGGCATCCGGCGCCAGCGCGATCGCGGCATCGAAGAAGGGCGCCGCCTCATCGGGCTTCCCCGCGGTGACCAGCGCATCGGCCAGGGTGAGCGGCGTGTAGACATAGAGGGCCAGCATGTCGTTGGCGCGGTGCAACTCCTCGATTGCTTCGGCCGTCCGGCCGACATTCACCAGCATCCAGCCGTACTGGTGGTACTCGCATCCGCAATCCAGCCGGCGCGCCGCGATGGCGCGTTTCAGCAGGTCTTCGCGACCGATCCAGTCGTGCCTGTCGACCACCATCGACTTGATGTACAAGGCCTCGCTGTTCCTGCCGTCGAGGGCGACCGCGCGGTCCGCCGCCTCGCGTCCGCGCGCACGCGCCTCCTCGGCGATGCGACTGTCGTCGGCGTTCAAGGCCACTTTCCAGTACCCACCGGCGACGGCGGCCCAGCCCCACGAGAAATCGGGAACGGCCGCGACCACGCGCTGCGCTGGAATCAGGGCCTTGCGTCCGTCGCGCAGGTTGGGATCCCAGTGCCCCTCGCAGAACTGCATGTAGTCCCGGAGCACGGCATCCGGCAACGGCTTGTCGTAGGTCGATGCGCCGAACAGCCCGCAGCGCACGACGTTGCCTGCGTCCACCGCGACGTGGCGCGGCACCGTGGCGACTTCATTCCCGTCGTAGTCGAACGTGTCCGACCACAGCGTCGTGCCGGAACGCTCGTTGACCATGCGGGTGATGACGCGGATCGTGTTGCCTTGCCGCTGGATCGTGCCGCCCAGGGCGTAGGCCGGCGCGGTCCCCGGCGCCGGCGCGGCGGCCGTCGAGACACCGACGATGCCGTCGACGCTGAATGCCGCATTGATCTCGGCATCGACCGTCTCGCGGAGCGTTGCCGGCAAGTCGTTCGAGAGCAGCTGGAACCCCGCCAGGCGCACCGTCATGCCGTGGGCCGCAGGCTCGACCGGCCGATGCATCCACCACGCGACACCGGCGGCCAACAGCACCAGCAGGCCGGCCACCGCGATCGCCAGCCGGCGCCCCGGGAACGGAGCCACCCGACCCGCAGCGGCGGGCGCGACCGGTGCTGGCGTCGCGCCAACGCCCGAGAGCTGCGCGATCCGGCCCACCAGCGTGTCGATCGCCCTGTCCCGGCCTTCAAACGCGTTGATCCACTGCCGCGTCGACAATTCGTAGGCGAACGCGTCGCTCGGCTCGACGTCCTGGAGGCGGAACGCGAGGACCGGGATGTCGTAGCGACTGGCGAGCGAGAGTTCCTTCTTGACCTCGCTGCTGGTGTTGGCGGCGTCCGAGAACACGAGGACCACGGCGCGTGCCGTGCGGATCGACTGCACGATCGCTTCCTGGTAGTTCTCGCCGGGCCGGACGTCCCGGAAGGAGATCCAGCATCTGGCGCCCCGGCGTTCGATCGCCTCGCAGACCTGCAACGCCTCGGCGCGGTCGGCGGTCGCGTAGCTGATGAAGACCAGCGGCGGTCCGGGGTCTGCGTTGCCGATGGCTGGCCTGTGTTCGTTCACTGCACTTCCACCACGGGGCGAGGCAACGGCGACGGCCACGGGACGCAGGCACGTCGGGAACGCACAGGCGACGGCAGGCGCAGGCCGATGATGCCGGCCACGGCGATGGTATAGACCTGTCCCACGGGGTTGGCAATCATCGGCGGGCGGGAACTCGGCTCCACGACGCACGGGCGCACGGCCAGGGCACCTCCCGCCCAGGGCGTCCCATCCGGCGCAAGACCGGGGCGGCGGCATCCAGTGGCCCACGTCGACATGCCGGCCTGCGCCGCGGGCTTGAGCGCCACGGCGTGACCGGGCCTGGCCAGTACACTGCCTACCCCTTCCCTCCCGCGAGGCGCCTGCGATGCCGTTCACCACCACTCCCTCCGGCCTGCAGTTCGAAGACACCGTCATCGGCACCGGCGCCGAGGCCCGGCCCGGCCACAATGTCGTCGTGCACTACACCGGCTGGCTGTACGAGGACGGCAAGCCCGGCGCGAAGTTCGATTCCAGCAAGGATCGAGGCGAGCCCTTCGTCTTCCCGCTGGGCGGCGGCATGGTCATCCAGGGCTGGGACGAAGGCGTGCAGGGCATGAAGGAAGGCGGCCACCGCACCCTCATCATCCCGGCCAGCCTGGGCTACGGCGCGCGCGGCGCCGGTGGCGTGATCCCGCCGAACGCCACGCTGAAGTTCGACGTGGAACTGCTGGGCGCCTGAACCCGATGCCGCGCCCGCACCGGGAAAGGCCGGGCGCGGGCGTCGTGCCCAACGCCGTGGATCAGCTGTGCCGGGCGACCCCCGCACCGGTTCGCGCCGGCGGTCGACACGCGCGCGGCGCACGGCGCATGATCCGGCCGGGCCGTCGCGGCCCTTGCCCGGAGTCACCGATGCCCCTCCGCCGCTTCCGCCGGCACATGCTCATCTCATGTCTGGTGGCGCTCGCACCGACGTACGCCGTCGCGCAGGCGGCGCCGGCGGTCGATCCCGCGCCGGCGGACGCCTCGATCGATGCGCGCATCCGGCAGCAGATGGCCGAGGGCGGGATCGTGGGCATGGCGGCGGCGATCATCCTCGACGGCAAGGTGGCATGGCGCGCCGGCTACGGCCACGCGAACCGGGAAGCGGGCACGCCGTTCACGCCGCAGACGGTGATGAACATCGCCTCGATCAGCAAGACGGTCACCGGCGCCGCGATGATGCGCGCCGTCGAGCAGGGACAACTGTCGCTCGATGCCGACATCCAGGCGGCGCTGCCCTTCCCGCTGCGCAATCCGCATCGGCCCGGCCAACCGATCACGTTGCGCCAACTGGCCACGCATACCTCGGGCATCACCGACCGTCCGGCGGTGTATTTGCGGGGCTACCACTTCGGGCGCGATGCGCCGCAGCCGCTCGGGGCGTTCCTGGCCGGCTACTTCGTGCCGGGCGGCGACGACTATTCGGTCGGGAACTTCCTCGACGTGGCGCCCGGCAGCCATCGCGAGTACTCCAACATCGGGGCGGCGCTGGCCGGGCTGGCGGTGGAACACGCCACCGGGCAATCGCTCGATGCGTATACGCGCCAGCACTTCTTCGCGCCGCTGGGCATGACCCGCACGCGCTGGTTCATGGCCGACGCGCCGATGGACGACCATGCCACGCTTTACGTCTCGCAGGACGGCATGCCGCTGCCGATCGAGCCCTACGGACTGGTGACCTGGCCCGACGGCGGCTTGCGCACGTCCGTCGACGACCTGTCGAGGTTCTTCATCGCCCTGCTCCAGGGCGGCGAATACGCCGGCACGCGCGTGCTGTCGCGCGAGTCGGTGCGCGAGATGCTCCGGCTGCAGTTCACCACCACGCACAAGCCCGACAACGTGGACGTGGCCGAGAAGAACTCCGGCCTGTTCTGGCAGACCAAGTTCAACACCCGCTACGTCGGCCACGGCGGTGGCGACCCGGGCGTGCGCACCGAGATGCTGGCCACGCCGGCACTCGACACCGGCGTGATCGTGTTCACCAACACCTCCGGCGACGACTCGGTCAAGGCCTACGTGGCGATCCTGGATGCCCTCTGGGCACATGCGGAGACCCTGCGCGCGGGCACGCCCTGAGCGCGGCACATCGGCGGCAAGAGACGCCACGCTGAGGAATCGGACAGTGCGACCGCGCACCGGCCGATACGACCGCTTTCAGCGGCATCACGCAGCACGCGGCGAATGGATGCGCGCTTGCGCGACGTTCGACCCATGGCGCCATCGCGCCGGCGGGTGGAACCACGGCGCATCGCGTTCCGCCGGGTCGGGGTGCGGCATCCATCCGCGATCGCGCGCAATGGCGGAAGGCGCTTGATGCACGTCCGGTTTCCGGCACTTGGCACGCGCGGAGTCAGCCTGTGTTGCGTTTGGTGAGCCGATCGCTGCATTCATTTCACGCACGCGCGCGCACTGGTCACGCACCGTGGACACGACGGCTTCCACACTGCACCCACTCCCCATTGCACTGGAGCCAACACGATGACGTCCTTCACGCGCATTCCCCTCGCAATCGCCCTGACCTCGGCCATGGCCCTGGTCGTTGGCTGCGACAACAACCGCAACGTCGAGGACCGCACCGCGATACAGCCGGCCGAACAGGAGCCCGCGGCCACCGTCCCGCCGCCGGCCGAGGCGCCGATGAGCGACCCGGCGATGACCGGTGATGCCATGCACGCCGCCGATGCCGGCGACTCGGACCAGCCGGTCGACGACACCTGGATCACCACCAAGGTGAAGTCCTCGCTGCTCGCCGACACCGACGTGTCCGGCCTCGACATCAAGGTCGACACGGTCAACGGCGTGGTGACGCTGTCCGGCCAGGTGGACCAGCAGGCGCAGATCGCGCACGCCGAACGCATCGCCCGCGGCATCAAGGGCGTGACCGACGTGCGCACCACCGACCTGGTGACGCGCTGACGCCGGACCGCCGCGCGTCGCGAGGTACAGGCCGCCGACCCACGCGGCTTGCACCCAGCCAGCGGCGCCGGCGGACACGCACTGCACAGGGCGGGCCTCGGCCCGCCCTTGTTGCATGTCCGGCGAGACCACCGCGCCTGCCGACGCACCCGGCAACGCGCCCATCCAGCCGCAGCATCATCCACGTGCGATGCGTCACCGCGTCGGTGCATCCAGGCGACGCCGCGCGTGGCCCGCAGGTGCCGGGCGCTGCTCAGGCGCATCCTCGCCGACCGCGCCTTGCCGCCGCGCACGACCGCCTACGGCAGGTCCGGCTTGTCCTCGCGCGCTTCAGCGCTTGATCGTCGCCTTCGCAGCGGCGGAGGTGCGGCCGCGGCGGGCGCCGGCGGCCGGCTTCTTCGCCGCGCCCGCCGCCTTCCGTCCTGCGGCGTTCGTGGCCGCCTTGCGCGTGGCCTTCTTCGCGCCGGTCGCGCCCGCCTGTTTCGCCGGCGCGGACCTGCGCAGCACCTTGCCGGGGCGATCGGTGCCGGCCGGCTTGCGGCTGCGCCCGGTCTTCACGTCGACGATGCGGTTCTCGCCCATCACGTCGTCGTTGCCGGTCACGCGCGCCACGGCGAAGGTGAGCGCCTTGCCGATCCAGCTGCCCGGGCCATCCCAGTATTCGATCGTGTGCACCTCGACCTCGATCAGCACGAGGTTCGGGTCGTCCTTGCCCTTGGGGAAGAACGCCTTCATGGCGTCGTTCCAGAAGTCGTGGATGCGCGCGCGGTCGCGACGGACGCGCGCATCGCCGGCGACCGACAGGTAGGTGTTCAGGTCCTTGGAGGCGTAGGCCAGGTTGACCTTGGCATGCCGGCGGATCTCGCCCACCTTGGGGCTGTCGCCTTCGGTGAGGAACCACACGCGCTCGCCGTCGAAGGTGGCCGATTGCGTGGACAGCGGGCGACTCGCGAGCAGTCCGCCCTTGCCGACGGTGGTGAGCATCGCGATGTCGATCTTCTTCATCAGCCTGGCGAGGCGTTCGGTGTCCTGCTTGCGCGTGGCCATCGGCGTGGCTCCGTGGGGGGTTGCATCGAGTCTGGCGGCGCGATGTGCGGCGTGGCGTGAAGGCGCGCGGGCGTCTGCGTCGAGGGGCGCGCCAGTCCTCTGCGACGCCAGGCCCGAGTCGCAGCGGGCTTGCGCCCGCCACGGCGCCCGTTGTCTGATGACGCCGGCACGGGGGCACGGAGGCAAGGGATGGGGAACATCGGAAAGCTGTTGCTGGCGCTGGTGACAGGACTGCCGCTGGCCGCGTCGGCGCAGAGCGGATGGCGGCAGATCGACGGGACGCCGATCGCCGAGACGGAAGCGCGACAGTCGCGCGACGGCTTCAGCGCGGCGCTCGTCCTCACGCCGGACCAGAACTGGCAGGAAAAGTGGGACACGCCGCCCGAGACGATCCCGCATTTCAGCGAGGCAGACGAAGTCCATGCAGGCGGCGAGCTGTTCCTGCTCACCTTCCTGTCGAACCCGGGCCTGGACAAGGCGCGCAACACCGATGTCACCTGCGACGTCACGATGACGCGACCCGACGGGTCGACGTCGCTCGCGCAGGCCGACATCCCGTGCTTCCGGGTCACGCTGCCGGGCAATCCGGAAAACGTCTACCTCACCGGCCTGGTGATGAAGTATGTCGCCGAGCCCGCCGACCCGCGCGGCACCTGGACGGTCGAGGTCGTGGTGACAGACCACCATCGCGGCGTGTCGCTGCCGCTGGGCGCGTCGTTCCTGGTCCGGTAGCGTGCACGCTCGCGGCCTGGCGCGTGACGTCGGTTGCGCCTGGCGCGCCGTGGCCGCCTTGTCCGACCGGACGGCGACGTCAGAGCCACCGCTGTTCGGCCGCCTGGTAGACCGTCCTGACTCTCGGGGTGAAGCCGAGGCGACGCGCCAGCGACCCGTCGACGTGCAGGTGCCAGGGGTTGGCCAAGGGCTCGGACGACGAGGGCATCGTCGCCCCGACCAGTGCCGCAAGTTCGTACAGCGAAGTCGGCGCATCGTCGGTGAGGTTGACGATGCGGCCATCCAGGGCGCCGGAAAGCGCGAGCTTCATCGCGGCCGCGACGTCCCGGTGATGGACCGTGCTCATCCTCATCGCAGGATGCAGGTTCGCCTTGGCGGCGAGCCCCGGCAGCGCTTCCAGATGCCCGTCATCGTCGCCGTACACGAAGCCGAACGCTGGATCGACCAGTTCAGGCCACTTTCGCGCAGCGCTTCCTCCGCCGCGACCTTGCTGGCCGGATAGTCGGCCTGCGGATGGATGGCATCGTCCTCGCGTCCGGGATGCGCGCCATCGGGCCCGTAGACGTGCGAGGTGCTGGCCATGATGAAGCGCGCATCCGGCGCATGCGCCTGCACCGCCGCGATCAGATGGCGGGTGCCGTCGAGGTTGCTTCTCCAGATCATGTCGGGATCGGGCGAACGGAACACTGCCGCCAGATGGATGATCGCCGTGACCCCCTGGACGGCAGGTGCGAGCGTCGATGGATCGAGCAGGTCCCCGGCCACGGCGGTCACGCCGTCGGGCGCCGCCTTGCCCGCGCGCATAAGCGCGCGGCAGTCAAAGCCGGCCTCGGCCAGCCGCGGGAGCAGCCTTGCGCCCACCAGGCCCGTTGCGCCCGTCACGAGAATCGTCATGTGTTGCCTCCTTGCTGCAAGTGGTCCTCCAAGCGCTCGGTCGCGGTCTGCAGGACACGGATGGCGATGGCGACATCGGAGGCGCGGACGCCGTCGAAGGCCATCGAGTGGATGAAGGTGAGATCCGGCAGTTCCGCCCACAGCTTGGCGCCGGCGCGCGTGATCTGAAGCAGCTTCCGCCGCTGGTCCGCCTTGTCGGCCACCTGCTTCACCAGGCCCTTGCGCAGCAGCGTGGCGACAATGCCGCTCATCGTCGAACGCTCGACCTGGAGGCGATCGACCAGGTCGCGCTGCATGCTTGGCCCGTCCGTCACCAGCACACGCAGCACGAACCACTGCGTGGATCCCAGGTCGAAGGGGCGCAGCGCGAGGTCCATGACCGCACGCCCGGCGAAATAGCATCGCTTCGTCCACGCCGCGATGGACTCGCGGGGCGCGGCCCGGTGGCCGTCCTGCATCTGCACTCCAATTTGTTCTGTACCTAACAAATTGTGCGGGGCACGATCCGGCGTGTCAATTCCTCGCCGCCCTTGCCGTTCAGCGTCGCGGCAGCGGCGTTCTGCGGTGATGCCCGCCGGCGCATGGCCGCGGTCGCATCGCCGGCGGCCGGCGACCGCTACATCGGCGGTTCGATGACCTCGTCCAGGCGATCGGACGAGACCATGTAGCCGCCGTCCTCGATCGCCGCGCGCACGTCGAGCAGTTGGCGCTCCAGCTCGTCGAGTTCGCCGGCGTCGGCGGCACCGACGATCTCGATGCAGCGCGTGTTGAACCATTCCCAGAACTGGCGGAACGTCCTGCCGTGCCAGTGCTCGTGGCGGATGCCCTGGTAGAGCTCGCCGATGGCGATGGTGAGTGCGTCGCGGATCATGCCGGCTCCCGGTGCGGTGCGTGCAGGCGCGATTGTGGCCGAAGTCGCGCGGTGGCGCGGCCACCCGAGAGCCCGGCGGGACGGCGGATGACAAGGCCCGGACCAGCCTCTATTGTGGCGCGCAGACGCAGGCGGGGAAGCTGCACCCATGGCGAGCGGCGGGCAGGCGGGGACGGGACGTCTGCCGGAAGGCAGCTTCGTGTTCGTCAGCTATTCCCACGCCGATGGCCGCGCCGCGAAGACGGTGGTCGAGGGCCTGGAGCGCGCCGGCTTCACCGTGTGGTGGGACCAGCTGATCTCCGGCGGCGAGCGCTTCGGATCGAGCACGTCGCAGGCGCTGGAAGCGGCGCGTGCGGTGGTGGTGCTGTGGTCGAAGGCCGCGCTGGACTCGCACTGGGTGCACGACGAGGCCGCGTTCGCGCGCGACCGCAATCGCCTGGTGCCGATCTCGCTCGACGGCAGCGAGCCGCCGCTGGGCTTCCGCCAGTTCCAGTACATCGACGCGTCGCGCGAGGGCGTGTCCGCGGATGGCGCGCCGATGCAGCGCGCCATCGCCGCGCTGGGCGCGCTGCTGGACCAGCAACCCCTGCCCGCCGCGACGGCGCCGGCCCGCGCAGCGCCACGCTTCGGTCGGCGCAGCGTGCTGGCGGCGGGCGTGGCGGCGGTCGTCGCCGCCGGCAGCTGGGGGGCGTGGCGGCTCGCCAGCCGCGGCGGCGCGAGCGGCAACAGCATCGCCGTGCTGCCGTTCGACAACTACGGCCACGATGCCGACCAGGCGTATTTCTCCGATGGCCTGGCGGCGGAGCTGCGCGGCCGGCTGGCCCGCAACCCGTTGCTCAGGGTGATGGGGCAGGCGTCGTCCAACGAGTTCCGCGACAGCAAGGACGATGCGCGCACCATCTCCAGCCGGCTCGGCGTGGTCTGGCTGCTCGACGGCAACGTGCGCATGTCCGGCAACACGGTGCGCATCGCGATGGAGCTGATCGACGGCGCGACCGGGTTCGCCAAGTGGAGCGACAGCTTCGACCGTCCGCTGTCGAACATCTTCCAGGTGCAGCAGGAGATCGCCGAAGCGGTCGACGCGATGCTCGCGGCGGAGATGGGCGCCGGCGACGAAACCCGGCAGGCGCGTGCCGGCGCCACCACCGACGTGGCGGCGTTCGATGCCTACCTGCGCGGTCGCGACCTGTTCGATTCGCAGCGCGACGAGGCCAGCGACCGCGGCGCGCTGGACTACTTCGGGCAGGCGATCCAGCTCGACCCCGGCTACGCGACGGCGCGCGCCGCGCGTGCGCGCACGCTGGCCGTGGTGGCGAACCAGTACGCGCAGGCCGAGGAACGCCAGCGCCTGTACGTGGAGGCCGTGGCCGAGGCGCGCGAGGCGATCCGGCTGGCGCCGGAACTGGCCGATGGCCACGTCGCGCTGGGCTATGCACTGTTCTACGGCCAGCTCGATGCCGCCGCGGCCGCACCGCACTACGCCACCGCCGAGCGCTTCGGCCGCGGCAGCCCGGACGTGCTGGGCCGCTTCGCGCTGTTCCGCGCACGGCTGCGCCAGTTCGAACCGGCCGAGGGCGCGATCGCCGAGGCGATCCAGCTCGACCCGCTCAACCCGGCCGTGTTCAAGACCCAGGGCCTGGTGCGCTATGCGCGTGGCGACCACGCCGGTGCGATCGCCGCCGCGCAGCGCGGGCTGGCGCTGAGTCCGCAGCGCGCGACCCTGCACGGCGACATCGGCAACGCGCTGGTGCAGCTGGACCGGCTGGACGAGGCGAACGATGCATTCACGCAGGAAAAGGCCGGCCTGCTCGCACTGCCCGGGCAGGCCATCGTTGCTGCGCGCCGCGGCGACGAGGCGGCAGCACAAGCGCACTTCGATGCACTGGTGCGGCAATATGGCGACAACGGGTTCTACCAGCAGGCCCAGGTGCTGGCGCAGTGGCGCAAACCGGGCGAGGCGCTGGATGCGCTGGACAACGCGTTCGCGGTGAAGGATTCGGGGTTGGTGACGCTGCTGGTCGACCCGTACCTGGATCCGCTGCGGGGCGACCCGCGGTTCCATGCCTTGCTGCAATCCATCCACTTCCCGTGAGGATCCCATGAACACGACACGCCCGATCGCCGCGCTCGCCGCGACGCTGTTGCTGGCCACCGGCCTGGTGGCCTGCAAGCCCAAGGAACCGCCTGCCCCGGTGGCCGAGCCCGCGGCGACGGCGCCCGCCGCCACCGCGCCTGCGTCGGAACCGGTGCCCGAATCCGCGTCCGGCCCGGTCGATGGCGCGATGCCCGCCGAGACCACCGAGCACGGCAACACCGACCATGGCAATACGGACCATGGCAATACCGACCACGGCAACACGGACCACGGCAACACCGATCACTGATCGGCGTGGCGCCCGCGATCAGTCGGCGGCCGCACGCGCCGCCGGCGGATCGTCGACCAGCACCACCTGGCCGCTGCGCAACTGCGTGCGCGCCCGCTCCACCCATTCCGCATAGCGCGACACGTCGGTATAGACCGACGGGGTGTCGCGATAGCCGCAGCCGCGCGACCACGACGCCACGCCCACCAGCATGTCGCGTCCGCCGACCTCGCGCACCAGCGGCCCGCCACTGTCGCCGCGGCAGCTGAACACGTGGCGCGGCGCGCGCCCGGTGGCCGGGTCGCGGCGCGAGACCGCGCACAGCATGCGCGGGCCGAGGTCGCTGCCCAGTCGCTTCCGGCATGTCGCCCAGCCCAGCGCCTCGAGCTCGCCCACCTGCAGTTGGCCCGGGTTGCGCTGCAGTTCGCCGCTGGCGTTGAACAGCGGATCGGCCTGCGGCGCGACGACGCCGGTATAGCCCCAGCCGTAGGCCGCCACCGGCACCGCCGCGCGCAGCGGCGGCGCACCCTCGCGACCGGCCAGCAGCGCGATCGGCGTGCCCACGCCATCGCGCGAACCCCGATCCGGCTTGAGCCGCAGCAGGGCGATGTCGTTCGGCGTCTGTTCCGGCCGGTACGCGCCATGCACGGCCATGGCGTCGATGGCGTAGGTGGCACCCCCCCTGCCCAGCGACAGGCTGCCCAGCCGCACGCGCCGCGTGTCGAACACCCGCACCGCGCCGGCGCCGGCGAAGTGGCCCTTGGCCACGCAATGCGCCGCGGTGAGCACCAGCCCTGGCGCGATCAGGGTGCCGCCGCAACGATGCGCCAGTTCGCCCGGGCTGCCCGAGCGCGCGCGCAGGTGCTGGCGCTGGCCTTCGGGTTGCCGGTCGTCGGCGTCGATTTCGGCCGGGGTGTAGGGCACGGTGGAATAGAACTCGGCCATCCACGGCGCGCTGAATTCCGGCACGTCGATCCCGCCGCCGATCGGCACGATCGGAAGGTCGAACAGGTCGCGTCGGGTGACCGTGGCGACGACGCCCTCGTGCAGCGCGCGGTCGGGGCGCGCAGGGTCGATCGCCAGCGGATGCTCGGAGGCCAGCGTCACCAGCCAGTACGCACCGCGGTTGCGGATCCGCGTGCGGCCGTCGCTCTGCACCCAGGCGCCCGGCGCCAGCGGGCCTCCAGCCTGCAGCGGCACCGGCGTCACCCGCTTGTCGCTGTCGACAAACAGCAGCGCGACGTATTGCGGGCGCGACGTGCGGTTGCCGACGGCGAAGCGGACCGGTTCGCGGGTATCGATCGGCAACGGTCCGGCGCCACCGCCGGGCGACGGCACCGGCACGTCGCAGGTGGGCGACACCGGCGTGTCGGCGCGCGGGAGGAAACAGGTCACCGTGCGGGCGTCGCGTGCGGGCGTCGCCGAGGCGAGCAGCGCGTTGACGCGGCCGAGCCGGTCGAGCTCCGCGCGCAGCGGGGCCGCGTAGTCCTCGATCACGAGGTTGCCGAGCTCGATCGTGCGCGGCATGTACTCCGGCATCCACGGATCGCCATCGTCGGCGAACACCGGCTGCCACAACTCCTTCGGCTCCCAGGCATTGGCCAGCTGAAGCGTCAGCGGGAAATTGAGGCGGGTATGCAGCTCGACTTCCGCCGGTTCGGCGATGCGCGCGACGTTGCTGGACAGCACCGCGGCGCGCACCGCCTCGGTCCATTCGCCGAGGTCTTCGGCCAGTCGCACGCGCACTTCGGGCGAGAATCCCGCGGATGCGGCGGCCGCCGGCACCGGCCTGCGCAACACGCGACGATCCTGCGGGATCGCACTGCCGGCGGTGGGCTCCGTGCTTGCGGGCCCGGCGGGCGCATCCGGCAGGACCTGCGCCGCCGCCAGCGAAACCCACAGGATTGCCGCGACAACCGCGAACCCCGATCCGATGCGGATCAAGCCCGCGCGCGCGGATCGCGTGTCGCGGCGGCCCTGCTGGCAGGCGTGCTGTGGCATGGCGTGTTCCCGGAGGTCGGTATCGGTGCGGCAACCCTCCCCTGCCGTCATCGAAGGTGGTGTCGAATGCCGCGCGCTTCCCGCGCCAGGCTCAGCCCGCGATGCCCAGGTACGCCTTCAACGCGGCCTGGAAGGAGGCGTTGGAGGCGATCCATGGCATGACCCACAGGAACCACGCCGCCAGCAGCGCGAACCCGAGCCACGTGGCCGGATGGATGCGCCGCATCGTGGACGCATCGTATGCCACCAGCGCGGCAAGCCACAGCAGGTCGGCCGGAAAGAACGGCAGGTGCGGCGCGACCAGCGCATCGAGGAACCGGCCCAGCGGCCGTTCCGGCGTGAACGCCGGGCCAAGCGTCCAGACCATGGTCCAGAACATCAGCCGCTTGTGCACCGCCGGCCGGCGCCGCAGCCCCACCGCCAGCGCGACCAGCACCACGATCGGCACCAGCGACGCCAGCCCCTGCAGCACGAAGTCGATGGCGAAGGCGAGGTCGGCGGGCGAGGCCATCTCGCCGAGCGCCTGCCGGCGCGGGACCAGCCGCAGGTGGACGATCGCGCCGGTGGCCACGACCGCCGTTGCGAGCGCCACGCCGGCGACGCCCAGCCGGCGATGCAGGTCGCTCCGCCCCGACGACACCAGCAGCGCCTGCGCCAGGAACAGCAGGTACCACGCGGTCATGGTGCTGCCATGGACGATGAGGTAGGTCGGCAACGGCGTGTCGCCGAACGCGGGGCGCAGGTAGAAGCTCTTGCCGAAGCCCAGCGCAACCACGACCAGCATCAGCACGGCCATCCAGACGAAGAACCGGCCGCGTTTGCGGGCGGCGGGCCCGGCTGCAGGCGCAGGCGATCGAACTCCCATGGATGGTGTCCCCTTGACGGTAGCCGCGCGCCGGCGCCAGCGGGCAGGACCGAACGCGGCGAGGCGACGCAATCTCGCGTTCGTCACCGCCATCGCCTGCCCCCGACGGAAGGCTAGACGTCACCGGGCCGCCGACGCGGCCAACGATGCCGCGCCGGACCGGATCGACGGCCGGCCCCATCGCTGGCACGACCCGGCCAGGGCGTTCGTCGAATGTCGCACCGCATCCATCCATGCGAACGTACCGGCTTCGTGGAGCGGAGGCGCCCGATGACCTGGCCCTGGATCGTGGTGGCGCTGTTGGTGACCGGCGCCCTGGTGCTGGCGTCGCTGCACCTGCATCGCAGGGGCCGGCGCGCGGCGAGGGGCGTGGACGCGGTGGCGCTGGCCTGGCTGTTCGCGCTGGTGACCCTGGTGCCCGCGGATGCGCAATGGCTGCTCGGCGCGCTGGTGTTCGTCGGCTGCTTCCACCTGGGCGTGCTGATGGGCTGGCTGCCGATCCGGCGCGTCCAGGGCTGAGCCTGCCGCTCGCGCCCCCGTGCCGCGGCGTCAATCGGTCGCTGCCGAGGCGCAGGACGCGCGGAAGATCGTGAACTCCCCGGGCTTCAGCAGCGCCACGCCCACGAGGCATACCACGCGCCCCTGCGCGATGTCGTCGGGGGTCATGGTGCTGGCATCGCAGCGCACGAAGTACGCCGCCTCCGGTCGATTCCCGGACAGCGCGCCGTCCTGCCACTGCCGGTAGAGGAAGTCCTGGAGAACGCCGGCCACGTTCGCCCAGAGGCGTGGGCCATTGGCCTCGAAGGCGACCCACTGCAGGCCGCGGTCGATCGACGCTTCCAGATAGTCGAAGTAGCGGCGGACGTTGACGTACTTCCATTCCGGATCGGAAGACACGGTGCGCGCGCCCCAGACCCGGTGTCCATGGCCGAAGAAACTGCGCAGGCAGTTCACGCCGAACGGGTTCAGCCGCTCCTGCTGCTGCGCGTTGATCGGGCGTTCGAAGCCGAGCGCGGAGGCCACCGTCTGGTTCGCCGGCGTCGCGTGCACGCCGCGCTGGATGTCGTTGCGCGCATAGATCCCGCAGATGAATCCCGACGGCGGTTGCAGCAGGCGACGCGGTGCGCCGGTTGCGTCCTGGTCGGCGGTGACGACCCACGGGTAGTACAGCGCGGCGTGCGCGCTGTCGACCGACTCACGCAGCGCGCGGATGCCGTCGCTGTCCAGCGCGGGCGGCGGATCGAGCACGGCGAAGCGCCAGGTGCGCGCACGCCGGGCGTGGTCGGCCAGCACCCGCAGCAACGCGGCGGCATCCGTGCACCACGCGCTTGCCCCGGGCGCGGCGAACGTGCGGACGTCCCCGAGCGCATCCAGGCCCGCCAGTGCCGCGGCGTAGTCTTCCGCCTGCGGCGCCCGAGGCTGGCCGGCGGCGGCGGGCGCAAGCGGCACGCGCAGCACGTACAGCCGCCGCCCGCCGTTGGCGAAGAACGCGTGCACGCCGTGGGCGAGGTAGTGCGGCGTGGTGCCACCGGCGAAGGCGAAGTCGCCGGCATCGCCGTAGCTGCGCTCGAAGTCGGCCGAGGACGTCAACAGCGGCGGCGCGACCCCGGGCGGCGGCCCTTCGCGCGTCGGGCCGACGAACGCGCAGGTGGTGGTTCCCACGCCTTCGATCGACGGGGCGCGGAACGAGGTCTCCTCGACGTAGACGCCGGGCTCAAGGTACTCGGGCATCGTGGCTTCCGGTCGCGGCCTATGCAGGCAAACGCAAATGCGACGCGAAAGCGGCAGCGAAGCGAACCGGACCGGACCGGCATCACGGCTCGAACGGCGTGATCTCGCAGCCACCGAAGCGCCATTCGCCTTCGGGCGAGTCCATGCCGTGGACCTGGATGTCGATCGCCGCCGATGCCGAGGGCTCGATCAGCGTGCGCACGCGCGGATCGGCCATGGTCTGGGTAAGGCCGGTCCGGGCGATCGCCACGCGCCTCGGCTGCGCGCCGGGCGCGTTGGCGGCCCAGTAGGTGACGGTGTAGGTGCGGCTGCCCTCGGCCGGGCATTCCAGCAGCAGCCAGCGACGCGGCGACGCCGGCACGTTCGACAGCACGAAGCGCAGGTCGGCTTCGTTGCGGCCGTAGGCCTCCACCCAGCCGCGCGGGAAACGTTCGCTGGCGGTGTAGCCGACGATGTAGCGCTGGCGCGCGGCGACCTGGAAGCTGGCGTCGCCATCGGCGAGGTACGGCACCTGCGGCGCCAGCCAGAACGACGGTCGCAGCGCGCTGGCGGGCACGTTGAGCCCCCATGCGGCGAGGTGGCGCAGCTTGCGCGCGACGTCCGGATCGGTACGCGGCACCTGCAGCGTGGCGGTGCGCACGCCCGCGGGCAGCTGGAGGCGCGTGGGCACCGACGTCGCCGGAAAGGCGACCGTATTCGCGTCCAGCGCGCGCTGGAGCACGGGGGCATCGGCGAGCGGCCTGGTCGTCGGCTTGGCGGCGGGCACCTGCGCCAGGCAGGGCGACGCCAGCAGCACGGCAAGGCAGGCGGACAGGGGCAGGCGCATGGCGGATCCTCGTCGTCGGGCATGGACGCGGGCGGCGGCAACGCCACCCCGCCCTCCCCGTACGCACGACGGCGGCGGCGAGTGCCACCGCGGCCACCGGCCCACGCTGCGCCCCGGCCCCGCCGGCGCAGCCGCCGCGGACGCTCAGTCGATCGGCTCGAGCGCCAGCACCACCAACGACTTCGCCGGCAGCGTGGCGGTCAGCGCGCCGTCGGCGACGCGTGCGCCGTCAAACGCCGCCGGGCGCACGACGTCGGGTGCGTCGAAGGTGTTGTGGGCGTCGATCGCGTCGGCGGTCAGCACCTGCCCGCTGACGCGCTGGCCGTGCCAGCCCGGCAGCGCGAGCGAGACGTCCATCGGCGTGCGGGGATCGAGGTTCACCAGCGCCAGGTGCAGCGTGCCGTCGGCGCCGCGCGCAGCGCTGCCGTCGACCGCGCGCAGGCTGCCGTAGGCCGGCGAATGCAGCGCCAGCGGCAACGCCGTCGCGCCCTGGAACGGACGGTACAGCGCGAACGCATGGTAGGTGGGCGTGAGCACCATGCGCGGGCCATCGGTGAGGATCATCGCCTGCAGCACGTTCACCATCTGCGCGATGCCGGCCACGCGCAGGCGTTCGGCATGGCGGTGGAAGATGTTGAAGTTCGCCGCCGCCACCAGGCCATCGCGCAGGCTGTTCTGCTGCTGCAGCCAGCCGCCGGGGGATCCGGGCGTGGGGTCGTACCACGTGCCCCATTCCCCGATCACCAGCGCCTTCTTCGCCTCCGGATCGAACTCGTCCATGATCGCGCGCTGTTCGCGGATCATCGGTTCGATCCGGTAGGTCTGCTCGAACGTCGCCCGCCATTGCGCCTCGTCGAAGCCGGTGGCCGGGCCCTTCACGGTCCAGTCGCCGGTGGGCAGCGTGTAGTAGTGCATCGAGAACGCGTCGAGGTGCTGGCCGGCGATCTCCATGGTGGTGCGGGTCCACTCGGCGCTGGTCGCATCCGGGCCGGACGCGATGAAGGTGGTGCCGCCGTGCGGGGCGATGAACCCGACGTACTGGCGGAACTGGTCGGCGAACCATTCGGCACGCATGCGCCCGCCGCAGCCGTTGGGCTCGTTGCCGATGCCGAGGAAGTCGATCTTCCATGGTGCGTCGCGGCCGTTGCGGCGGCGCTCCCTGGCCAGCGTCGAGTTGGTGGGCGAGGTGATGTATTCCACCCACTCGGCCGCTTCGCGCGGCGTGCCGGTGCCGACGTTGACGTTGAGGAAGGTCCGGGCGCCGACCAGTTCGGCGAACTCGAAGAATTCGTGGGTGCCGAACCCGTTGTGCTCCTCCTTGTTGCCCCACCAGCGATTGAGCGTGACCGGACGCTGCGCGCGCGGGCCGATGCCGCTGCGCCAGTGGTAGATGTCGGCGTAGCAGCCGCCCGGCCAGCGCAGCAACGGCACCTTCAAGGCCTTCAGCGCGGCGAGCACGTCGTTGCGGTAGCCGCGCGTGTTGGGGATCGCGGAACCGGGGCCAACCCAGATGCCGTCGTCGATGCCGGTGCCGAGCTGCTCCATGAACTGCCCGTAGAGTTCGGGCGGGATCACGGGCCCGGGACGATCGAGCTGGACGGTGCCGGTGACGGCGGTGGGGGTGACGGTGGCGGCGAAGGCCGCGGGCAGCGACTGGCACAGCAGCAGACAGGCGAGCGCGACGCGAAGGGCGGGTCCGGCATGCATGGGGGGGTGCTCCGGTGGAGAGGGGGCGCGTCGTCCATGACCCCGCGCGCGCGGGCATGCCTGCGCGGCGGCGTGTCGCAATTGCGGTGGTGGCTTGGCAGGCCGCTCTCCTCGGCCCGCTCCGGCATTCTAGGCATCCAGGGCGGGAAGTGCTTGCGGCAGTGCGTCGTAACCCGTGGCGGCGCATCGCCGGCCGCGCGTACATCCTCTCGCGCCGCGATGGCATGATGCGGGCCATGAAGACCTTCCGGTGGTTGCTCGCGCTGTGCCTCGCCGCATGCACGCTGCCCGCCTCGGCGCAGGGCCAGTTCCGCGTGCTGGTGGTGGCGGTCCCCAACAAGTACCACCACGACTACGCGGTGGTCGCCAAGCCGCAGTTCGAGCGCATGGCACGCCAGCACGGCTTCGACCTCGACTGGACGTGGAACACGGCGCCCTTCGACACCGACCTCTCGCGCTACGCCAGCATCGTGCTGCTCAACACGCCGGGCGACGAGCTCAAGGGCGCGCAGCGCGACGCGCTGCAGGCCTATGTGCGCGCGGGCGGCGGCGTGGTGGCCGTGCATCGCGCGCTGATCTTCAATCCGCCCGGCGACTGGCCGTGGTTCGAGCAGCTGATCGGCCGGCGTTTCCGCATCCACCCGATGGTGCAGAGCGCGGTGGTGCAGGTCGTCGATCGCGATTTCCCCACAGCGTTCGCGCTGCCGGAACGCTGGATCTGGAGCGACGAGTGGTACGAGTTCGAGCCGCCGCTGGTCGATGGCCTGCGCACGGTGCTGCGCGTGGACGAATCCAGCTACGACCCCACGCGCATCTGGCCGGGACAGGAAGCGCGCGGCATGGGACGCGACCACCCCGTCGCCTGGTACCACGCCTACGACGGCGGCCGCGTGTTCGTGACCGCGCTCGGGCACCCGCCGGCGGCCTACGACGACGCCACCTACCTGCAGCACCTGTACGGCGGCCTGTGGTGGACGGCGACCGGACGCGGCATTGCCACGGACGCGGACATTGGTTCGAGTGAGATTCTTTACTGAATGAAGGACCAAACCAAAATGGACGAGAGACGCCAAGCCGAAGTCTCCCACGACATCGTTCACTCACGCCTTTCTCAGTAACTTAGCCACCTTCCCCTACATCCAGTCGACCCCTGCTCACAGCTTCGAGCCGCGCTAGCACTGCCTTGGCATTCGCAGTGACATCCCGGATCAGCGGACGATTGCGCGCATCAATGAGACGAACTGCTCACGGACACGCCTTGGCATGCATCTCAGCAGGCGCAGGCACTCAGTCTCGATTTCATCGAGAAAGCGCTCCCCATTCACCACAGGACATGTCTGCAAAGAGCTGTCCAGATAAACCTCTCCCCGACCAGTTCCAAGCCACTCCAGATTCACGCCAGTATGCTGGGCGATTGCGATCAGATGCCTCATGCTCGGCAATGTTCCGTCTGGATGCTCCCATTGGGTTACCGCGCCCCTAAGCACACCGAGTCGCTCTGACAGCTGACTTTGCGTCAGCTTCGAAATCGTCCGGGCACGCCGGACCCTCTCGCTAAGCGTGGTCATTCGTAGCCCCCTCGGATCTACTCCCCTGCGTAAAACATGTACGGAAATACTGTCTCGCACAGTGACCGACGACAGATTTCGCGCTTGATTCGAGGCTGCCGCGTCTCGTGATGATGGATCCTCACCCGGATACGCGAGAAAAATTGACCGCCATCACGCCTTTTCCCGAAGTCCACTGTTCTCCCGGACACGCCGGGAGGCGGGCAGCCCTCCGATGGAAGATTTATTACGGCTTGGGCAGCAGGATCGCGCATTGCCAAGCGATCCACCCAGGCGTAGTCATCAACGGGTGCGTGCTAGAGCGACCCCGCTCGCTCCTTGTGCGCATGTTTCGCAAGCAATCAAATCTCAAGGGGGATCAACATGCGTTCCATCATCACCAAGCTTTCACTCGGGGTTCTTGTGATTGCGTTGCCGGTCGCCGCGGGAGGCATCGCCTGGATGTCCTCTACGTCTACGGGCTTGGCGCCTGAATCAATGCGCGATGAACTTTCCGGCGCCATTGTCAGGGAATGGGCAAGCAGTGGGGCAGTACGCGACAGCGTTTCGCAAGGAGAGTGGTCGCAGAGGATGGCGTCCGTGCTGCAGAATGCGGATATCGTCAACCTAGAGCGTGCGGCTTCTGCCGTTGACTTCAACTCAATGAACAAGGCGCTAATGGGCAACGCCAACTCTCTTGCCCCCTCAGCCCACAAAATCGGACAAGCAGGTTCCGACCTCGTGTACACCCCGCTAACACCGTGCCGCATCGTGGACACGCGAATCGTCGGCGGCCCAATCTTGGCGAACAGTTCTCGTGGCTTCGTCGCTTTCACCAGCACCGACTTCACCGCGCAGGGCGGCGACGCGAGCAACTGCGGCATTCCCGAGAATGCGTCCGCATTGACGGTCAAGATCACAGCGAACCATCCAACGCACCACGGATACTTCACTGTCTTCCCTTCGAACGAGGCACGACCGCTGGCTTCATCCTTGAATTACATCGCCAACGTCGACACATCAAACGAATCGCACTTCAGACTGTGCAGACCAGCATGTCCTACCCAGTTCTCGGTATACAGCATTTTTCAATCGAACTTGGTCATCGACGTCAACGGCTACTTCATGGAACCAGAGGCCACCGCGCTTGACTGCACCGTCGCGCAACAGAGCGGAAACCTGAATCTACTTAGCGGTTTGCAGACACGCGCTGTGAGTTGTCCCGCAGGATACACGGCCACAGGCGGTGGCTGCGGCGGTCCGTTGGGCATAGGGGTGAGCAATTCACAACCCATGGTAACGGCCGGACAACCTTCGGGGTGGAGTTGCGATCTGGTCGGGTCCCTCTTGTCAGTAATCTCCTATCAGGTGAATGCAACCTGCTGTCGAATTCCCGGACGCTAGGGAGTCCATCCAGCTGATTGTTGCAGTGGCTTTTCACGGGAGGGCGCATCGTCCGATGCGCCTTCCCTCGGCAGGATCCGCAGGCGAAACGGTGTTCGTCCGATGGAGACCCATCCGGCTTCACACCCCACACCGACATGCACGCTCTCACTGAGCCGCCGTGAGGCGGCATTGGATGGATGGCAGCTTGAAGCGGATTCCTCACTCGCTCGCGATCTGAGGCGCGCAGGGATCTCGGCACTGAGAACGTTCAGGACACCTGCATGTCGTGCTCGTTATCCTCTCCACGCCCCCAACAACGCCACGCGCCCCCGCATGTCGCCCGCGAAACCGTACGCCAGCGCCATCCTCGCCGCCTTCCTGTTGGCCACCGTCCTGTCCGCCTGCGGCGGTGGCCGGCACAAGGCCGAGGCGCCGCCGCTGGGCGAGACCTTCGGCGCGAAGGACACGTATTCGCGCAGTTTCCCGGTCGCGCCGCAGGTCGCCTGTGAAGCGACCCGGCGCGCGCTGCTGGGGCAGGGCTACGTGATCGCGAAGCTGGCCGCCGAATCGCTCGAGGCGACCAAGGTGTTCCAGCCGCAGGCGGACGTGCACACCCAGCTCAACGTGCGCACGACCTGCGTCGAGCATGCCGATGGCGGCGCGATCGTGTTCATCAACGCGGTGCAGGAGCGCTATGCGCTCAAGACGCAGGCGAGTTCGGCCAGCGTCGGCGTGAGCATGATCGGTTCGGTGTCGGTGCCGCTGCCGATCGGCAGCAACGTCAACCTGGTGCGCGTGGGCAGCAACACGGTGCAGAACCAGGCGTTCTATGCGCGCCTGTTCGACCGCGTGGCGTTCCACCTGCCGGGTACGCCCGCGCACCTGCCGCCGCCGCCCGAGCCCGACGAGCCGCCCGACCCGGTGCTGCTGCCGGGTTCGTAGCCGCTGCGGGCTCGCCGCCACGCCTCGCACTTCACCCTCGCTTCACCCGCCGGCCATCGTCGCCGCGCATGACGGCGCCACGCTGCGCGCCGATGGATGTCCCGACGGGGAGTGTGCGATGACGATGCAGGCACGCGACGCGCATGGCGCGCGCGCAACCGGCTGGCGATGGGCGCTGTGGGGAGGCGCGGCGCTGTTGCTGCTGGCGCCTTGGGTGGCGATGCGTTTCACGCGCGAGGTCGACTGGTCTCCCGGCGACTTCGTGGTATTCGGCGCCATGCTCGCCGTGGCCTGCGCCGCCCTGGAACTGGTGGTGCGCCTGGTCCGCGGGCGCGCCCTGCGCATCGGCCTCGCCGCGCTGGTCGTGCTGGCGTTCCTGCTGCTGTGGGCGCAGCTCGCGGTGGGGCTGTTCGGCCCCGGCTGACCGGTTCGCCGCGGCGGCGATGTATGCCAGACTCGCCAGCGGCGCGCCGGCGCCCTGCCCCGCCTCCCCGGATCGACCCCGTCCCGACTGGAGACTCCGCATGAGAGCCTGCATCGCCGTTGGCCTGTCCGCACTGCTGGCCGCCTGCCAGTCCGCGGCGCCCGCGAAGGACGCCGACGCCGCGCCGTCGCCGGCAGCAGCGACGACACGGGTGGATCCCGCGCACCTCGACGCGGTGCTGCGCGGCCGCGTCACCGATGGCAAGTCGGTCGGCGTTTCGGCGCTGGTCTACGAGAACGGACGCGAGGCCTACTTTGGCGCCTTCGGCGATGCCGACCGCGAAGCCGGGCATCCGATGGCGCGTGACACCATCGTGCAGGTCTATTCGATGACCAAGGCGATCACCGGCGTGGTGCTGATGACGCTGTACGAGGAAGGCAGGTTCCAGCTCGATGATCCGCTGTCGAAGCACCTGCCCGAGTACGCCGACATGCGCGTCTACGCCGGCACCGATGCCGATGGCCAGCCACGCTACGAGGCCCCGTCGCGGCCGATCTCGGTGTACGACATCCTGCGCCACACCGCGGGCTTCGCCGCCGACAACGACCAGACGCCGGTGGGCCGGCTGCTGGCCGAAGCGCGGCCGGTCGACCCGGGCCATACGCTGGCGGAGTTCTCCGAGCGCCTGGCGCGCGTGCCGCTGGTGGCGCAGCCCGGCACGCGCTGGATCTACGGTCCTTCGGTGGACGTGCAGGCGCGGCTGGCGGAGAAGCTCGCCGGCAAGCCGTTTGCACAGCTGATGCGCGAGCGCGTGCTCGATCCGCTGGGCATGCACGACACGTCCTACCTCGTGCCCGAGGCAAAGCGCGCGCGCATGGCCGCGATCTACAAATGGGCCGACGGTGCGTTCACCCGCGGGCGCACGGACGAGTTCCCGACGCTGAACACGGTGCCGTGGACGTTCACGCCCGGCGGCTTCGGCCTGGCGTCGACGCTCGACGACTACATGCGCTTCGCGCGGATGCTGGTCGGCGGCGGCGCGGTGGACGGCGTGCGCATCCTCGAGCCCGCGACGGTCGCGCTGATGGCGACGGACGCGCTGCCGCAGCAGGTCACCGATAGCTCGTGGCTGCCGGGCAAGGGCCAGGTCGGCTTCGGCATCGACTTCGCGGTGCGCCATTCGCCACCGGCGGACGCGGAAGAAGCCTCCGGCGCGGTCGGCGAGTTCTTCTGGGACGGCTATGCCAACACCCTGTTCTGGATCGACCCGCGCAACGACATCGCCGCGGTGCTGTTCACGCAGGACGTACCGCCCGGCAGCACCGGCCTGCACAAGGCGTTCCGCGATGCGGTCTACGTGCACGATGCGGCGGCCTCGGCGGCGGGCAAACCACCGCGCGCGCGGTGACGGGAACGGCCGCGCGCGTGCGGCGCGCGCCGTTGGCGAATACACTGGCCGTCGCGCCGACAGCCCGCGCCAGGGACGGGGTGGCGCCGCGCATGGGCATCGACTGCGCAACCGGGGGGATGGGGTGGGGGAAGGCAAGCTGCACTGGGTGGTGACGCTCAACCGGCGCAATCGCGCCCTGTTCTTCGCGCTGCTGCTGCCGGTGCTGGCGACGCACCTGGTGGCCATCGGCGCCGGCCCGCTGATGTGGTCGCTGCTGGTCCTGCAGCTGCTGGCCTACCCGCAGCTCGCCTACTGGCGCGCGGCGCGCGCGGACAGCCCGCTGCGCGCGGAAATGCAGAACGTGCTGCTCGACGGCGTGCTGCTGGGCGCGTGGATGGCGGTGTGGGGCCTGCCGCTGTGGATCTCGTTCATGCTGTTCATCGGCGTGTGCCTCAACGTGGTGATCTACATGGGCGTGCCCAGCCTGTGGAAGGGCCTGCTGGCGATCGCGTCCGGTGTCGCCATCGTGGCGCTGGCGCACGGCCTGGCGTTCCAGCCGCAGACCTCGCTGGCCACCAGCGTGCTGTGCATCTTGCTGCTCACGCTGTACCTGGTGTTCTTCGCGCAGGGCGCCTATGGCCGCGGCGTGTCGCTGCGCGACAGCCGCCGGCAGCTCGGCGAGCGCCTCGACGAGATCACCTCGCTGCAGGCGCTGCTGCAGGAACAGGCCCTGCGCGACCCGCTCACCGGGCTGTACAACCGCCGCTACCTCGACCAGACGCTGCAGCAGGCGCTGGACGACTGCACGCGCTCCGACCGCCCGCTGTCGCTGGTGCTGATCGACATCGACCGCTTCAAGCGCATCAACGACACCTATGGCCATCCGGCCGGCGACGAGATGATCCGCCAGCTCGGTGGCCTGCTCACCGCGCGCGTGCGCGACACCGGCCTCGTCGTCTGCCGCTACGGCGGCGAGGAGTTCCTGCTGATGCTGCCCGGCACGGGATTGACCACGGCCGCAGCGCTGGCCGAAGAGCTGCGCCGCGATTTCGAGGCGCTGGAAGTCGAGACCGGCGAGCGCACGATGCGCACCACGCTGTCGTTCGGCGTGTCCGGCTTTCCCGCGCATCCGGCGCATCCGCAGCTGCTGGTGCGCCTCGCCGACCAGGCGCTGTACCAGGCCAAGCTGGGTGGCCGCAACCGCGTGGTGGTTTCGCCCGGAGACGAGACGGCGACCGCGCCCTAGGGCCGACGACCACGGCACCTGCCCGCGCGACGCACGCGATGGCCGTTGCGCGCGAACGGCGCCGTTAATCCGCAGGACGACCCGGCACGCATCCGATCCGGGGCTCGTCCGGCCGCGCCGGGATGCCGCGGCCGCCCCTTGGCATGGACGGTCATGCGTGGCGAACGGGGTCGAGCGTCGATTGCCGGGGGATCGACGCCGCTGGCCCGTGTTTCGCCGCGACGGAGTGAAGCGATGACCAGGACGATGACGGCGTCGATCCTCGCCGGGCTGCTGCCTGCCCTGTTCGCGCAGGCGCCTGCGCCCGCGCTTGCGCAGGACGGGACCACGTCGCGTGATCGCCCGGCCACCGGCGACGCGGCGACCACCGCCGGCCAGCGCGCGCCGGCAGAGACCGCCAGGCAGCGCGATCGGCCAGGGCGCGGCCAGGACGCGGTGTTCGATCCGCGGCGGCCCCCGGTGCTGGAAGTCGAGCAGCCTTCCTTCCCGCAGCGGAACCTCGCCGTCATCGGGCGCAGCGTGCGCTATCGCGCGGACGCGACGCCGACCAAACCTGCTGTGTCGCCGTCGTTGAGCTTCCAGATCGGCTGGGACAGCAGCGGCAGCCCCCCGCAGGTGCAGGTGTGGCGGCAGGTCTGGCGCCTCGGCGCGGAAGGCACCCTCGAGTTCACCGCCGAACCTGTGGAGATGGTCGCCAACCTCGGCGCGCAGCCGAACGGCTACCGGACCTGGACCGACCCGGCGCCGGCACGCAACACGCAGAACTGCTACTTCATCAAGGCCGGCGACGGCAGCTACTGGAGCCGGTCCGGCACCGCCTGCGCCTACGCGCCCAACCCGGACGAGCCGCATGCCGTGGGCAAGATCGCGATCCGCCTGAAGCTGTCCACGGCCGCCGGCGCGATCACCACCGGCAACGTGCGCGTGCGCCTCCACCACGGGATCCCCGGACGTGCCGATTCTCAGGCCGCGACCTGGCTGGATGCCCCCGAGCAGCCGTTCCCGATCTCCGGCGGCGAAGCCACGTTCCACCTGCGCACCACCGGCATCCGCGATCTCTCGGACATCACCGTCCTGCGCGTGGAAGTCCCGGGCAGCGACGACCTGTGCCTGCGCGAACTGGAACTGCTGGTCGACGACGCCACTGCCTTCCGCAAGCGCTCGCCGACCGCCGAATGCGGCGACGACCTCACGTTCCCGAAGGCACGCCGCAGCGGCTTCGCCGATGGGCGCACGCTGGAGATCCCGTTCCACGAACTGCGCAACAGCAGTCGCTGGCGTCGCTTCAGTCCACGCGTGTTCGATGGCACCGTCAGCCCCGAGCTTCCGCAAGGCGCCACCTTCGCCGGCTTCACGCCCGCCGAGCTGGTGCGCATGATCAACGCCCAGACCGCGCAGGCCCTGAAGGAGGACGGCAGCGCGACCGGGTCGGCGCGCCGGTTCCGCAATGGCAACAACGACCTCACCACGATCACGCGCATCAACGACCGCGAGGCGCGCGTGCGCCAGCACCTGCGCGTCGCCGATGCCGGGCTGGCCTGCACCATCGACGTGCACCCGGTGTATCGGCTGGTCATCGAATCGCGCAACGCGGCCGGGGAACTGGTCGACGGCAGCAACGGCGGCATCGAATCGACGCGGATCAATGTGGTGCCTGAAAGCAGTGGAACAGACTCGGGCGGACTGTGCGGCTGGACATTGGGCGCCGTGATCAATCCCATCGCCAACGCCAGGTTCGCCGAGCAGTTCGCCGGCATCGGCGCCTCGTCGGCGGGCAAGCCGCCGCCGGGCACGCGCTTCTGCTTCCCGGCCGTCGGCGGCGGGCGCGCCCTGTCGAGGGAGTTCGACGACGGCGGCCTCGCACTGTGCCTGGGCGCATCACCCTGACACGCGGGCGGCGGCCTGGGGCATGATTGCGCTGGTCGCGGCAAAGGGGCAGGTTGATGGCGAAGCGGATCGCGTGCTGGCTGGTGGGGCTGGTGTTCTCGGGCGCGGTGGCGGCGCAGGACGCGCCTCCGTTCGCGTGGCCGGACGGCGCGCGCGCCGCGGTCAGCCTGTCCTATGACGATGCCCTGCCCTCGCAGCTCGACAACGCGATCCCGGCGCTCGATCGTCACGGCCTGAAGGGCACGTTCTACCTGATCCTGTCGGCGGAGAGCGTGCGCACGCGCATGGGCGACTGGCGCGCCGCCGCGCGCGGCGGGCACGAACTTGGCAACCACAGCCTGTTCCACCAGTGCTCGGCGAAGGGCCCGGACCGCGCCTGGGTGGCGCCGGAGAACGACCTCGACGCGACCAGCGTCGCGCAGATGCGCGCGCAACTCGCACTGGCCAGCACCATGCTGCAGGCCATCGACGGCGAAACCGAGCGCACCTTCACCGCGCCCTGCGGCGACCGCCAGGCCCGCGACGGCGACTACATCGCGGCGGTCGGCGACCTGTTCCTCGGCATCAAGCTGGTCGCCGGCACCGCGGTGCGCGACATGCACGCGCTGGATCCGCTGGCGGTACCGGTGTTCGTGCCGGTGGATGCCAGCGGCGCGCAGCTGATCGCGCTGGTGGAAGAGGCCGGGCGCCTCGGCACGATGGTCAACTTCACCTTCCATGGCATCGGCGGCGACCACCTGGCGGTGGGCAACGCCGCGCACGAGGAACTGCTCGCCTTCCTCGCCGCGCATCGCGACGCCTACTGGACCGACACCTTCCGCAACCAGATGCGCTGGGTGCGCGCGCAGCAGCGGCGTTGAACGCGCTTCAGCGCGTCGTGGCCTCGGGCAGGTCGGCCAGCGTCTCGCGTGCGATCGCGGCCAGGCCCTGCGGAGTCGCGTCGGCGGCCTTCACCGTGCCACGGTTGAAGGCACTCCACAGCAGGCGCACGGTCTTCGGTTCGATCGCCTCGACCAGCAGGCCGCCCTCGGTGTAGGTCGTCGTGTGCAGGCGCGCCACCGGCGTGCCCGCCTCGCCGCGCACCACCAGCTGCGAACAGCCGGCGCGGCCGCATTCGATCGCGGCCATCGGGGTGTCGCTCGCGCCCGGCTGCGATCTGGCCGTGGTCTGCGCGAGGTCGCGCACGCCGGCGCGCCAGGCGAGGAGGACATCGGCCTGGGCCATGTCGTCCACGCGGCGATAGCCCTTGGCCGCGAGCGTTTCGTCCAGCGCCGCCTGCAGGCGCGCGCGGAACTGCGGATCCTCGACGCGCGCATCCTGCTCGGGCGCGGTCAGCGCCGGCAATCCGAACCACGCGTAGCGCGGACCCGGCAGCGCGGTGGAATCGGACTGCACGGTGACATGGCGCGCAGGCGTCGTCTGCGCAGGCGTCCCGGCACAGCCGGCGAGCACCAGCAGCAGGCCCAGCGATGCGCAGGCAACCGCTGCGACCCGACGCGATCCCCTGTGCGAACTGCGCGAACGAACGCCCATGCCATGTCTCCGATGCGTGTGGAAGTGACGGCGGCGATGGTAGCAGGCGCGGCGCCGCCGCCCGGCGGCGTCAACGCGCCCGTCGGCAATCCTTCACGCCATCGTTCCCGCGCGGGCGTAGCGTCGACGGTGGAACACCGAGGAGGCCATCACGATGACGCAGACCCTGTACGCCGAGGACCAGGCCGGTACCCGCCACCAGGTCATCCAGCGCCTGGAGACGCCGCAAGGCGACGATGGCGGCTCGCCCGGACACGGCGCGGCGCGCATCACCTACACGCTCGCCGACGGCTCGCCCGTGCGGCGGGTGGACAACGACACCTTCCAGGTCATCGGCACCGGCGCCTACATCTCGGCCGTGCGCGACTAGGGCCTGTTCAGAGCGTGATCGGCTGGCTCAGTTCGCGCCAGCCGGGCGTGGGCGGCCAGTCCGGCGCGAGGTTGCCTTCCAGCACGCGCCGCAGGTCGCGCCGGTCGAGCTGCGGCGCCACGCCGTGCAGCAGCGCCAGCGCGTACTCGCGCAGCACGCGGCCACGCGGCAGCACCGCCCAGGTGGTGCATTCCGGGATCTCGGGCGGGGCTTCGAGGATGCGCAGGTCGTCGTCCTCGCGCGGGCCCACCGCCATTTCCGCGAGCAGGCCGGCGCCGAGCCCGGCGCGCACGTAGGTCTTGATCAGGTTGGCGTCGCGTGCGGTCATCGCGACCTGCGGTTCGACCCCGGCCGCCGAGAAGGCACGGCGCAGGGATGAGTCCGCGCGGGTGGAGGAGTCGTAGCTTATCAGCGGATGGCGCGCCAGTTCGGCCAGCGTCGGCGCGCCGCCCGCGGCGGCCAGCGGATGCGACTTCGGCACCAGCAGCACGCGCCGCCAGCGGTACAGCGGCACGGCGAGCCCGCCTGTCGGCACGCTGCCCGCGGTGCTGATCAGCGCGAGGTCGGCGCCGTCGTGGGCCAGCGCCTGCAGCACTTCGGCATCGCCGGCGGCCTGGAGGTCGACGTTGACCTCGGGGAATTCGCGCCGGATCGCGGCGATCACCGGCGGCAGCACGTAGCGCGCCTGGGTGTGGGTGGTGGCCAGCAGCAACCGGCCGACATGCTCGCCGCGCTCGTTGGCGGCATAGCTGCGGATGTTGGCGGCCTCGGCGAGGATCCGGCGCGCGTGCTCGATCACCCGCTCACCGGCCGGGGCAACGCCTTCCAGGCTGCGGCCCTTGCGCACGAACAGCTGGAAGCCCAGTTCGTCCTCGAGCTGCTTGAGCTGTTTCGACAGGCCCGGCTGGGTCGCGTGCACGCGCTCGGCCGCGAGCGTGATGTTCAGCCCGGAATCGGCGATCGCGACGAGGTAGCGCAGCTGGGTCAGGGTCATGGCCGGAGGCAACGGGGGTCGGATGGTCGCGCGGCGGGACGGTTGCCGCGGTAACAATCCATCCCTTTATCCAGATGAAAGGATGAATTTTGGAAGCATAGCCATGCGCCACGCGCCTGTCCACGGCGCATGGCGCCTTGCTTATGCCTTTGCGGCATAAGTGCAACACTGGTCGCCATTTCCCCCGACCCTCGGCGGATCGCTAGCGTCGACGGACCTGTCCCCGGTCCGCCCGATGTCCGCCGAGCCTGCCCACCGCCTGTTCCCGCTGTTTGCCGACCTGCGCGGCCGCACGGTGCTGGTCGTGGGCGGCGGGGCGGTCGCGGCGCGCAAGGTCGAGGCGCTGCAGGACACCGGTGCGCGGATCGTGGTCGGCGCCCGGGCGCTCTCCCCGCCGCTGGCGGCACTGGCCGCGGCCGGCGCGATCGCCCATCGCGCCGGCGATTTCGCGCCCGACTGGCTTGACGAGGCCTGGCTGGTGATCGCGGCCACCGACGACAGCGCGGTGAACGGCGCGGTCGCCGCGGCCGGCGAGGCGCGTCGCCTGTGGGTGAACGTGGTCGACGATGCCACGCTGGCGCGCGTGCACCTGCCGGCGCGGGTCGAGCGCGGGCCGCTGCAGATCGCGATCTCCAGCGGCGGCGGCGCGCCGATGCTCGCGCGCTGGGTGCGCGAGCGGCTGGAGGCGCAGTTCGACGACGCCTACGCGCCGCTCGCCACGCTGCTGGCGCGGCATCGCGAACGCATCCGCGCACGCTGGCCCGACCTCGCCGCGCGCCGTCGCGGCTTCGAGCGGCTGCTGGCCGGCCCACTGCAGGCCCTGCTGCGCGCGCGCCGCCACATCGAGGCCGGGCGTGCGTTCGACGCGGTGCTGCAGGAAGACGGCAACGCACTCGGATCCGCCGGCCATGTCGCCCTGGTCGGCGCCGGCCCCGGCGATCCCGGCCTGCTGACGCTGCGCGCCCTGCGCGTGCTCAACGAAGCGGACGTGATCCTGCACGACAGCCTGGTCAGTGACGAGGTGCTGCAGCTCGCGCGCCGCGACGCATTGCGCATCGGCGTTGGCAAGCGCGCCGGCCAGCACGCCACGCCGCAGTCGGGGATCAACGCGCTGCTGGTCGAACACGCGCGTGCCGGGCGGCGGGTGGTGCGGCTCAAGGGCGGCGACCCGTTCGTGTTCGGGCGCGGCGGCGAAGAGCTCGAGGCGCTGCGCGCGGCCGGCATCCGCTACGAGGTGGTGCCGGGCATCACCGCCGCCTCCGCCTGCGCCGCCTATGCCGGCATCCCGTTGACCCATCGCGACCACGCGCAATCGGTGCGCCTGGCCACGGCGCATGCGCAGGATTCGCTGGACACGCTGGACTGGCCGGCGCTGGCGCGCGAACGGCAGACGCTGGCCTTCTACATGGGGGTCTCGCGTTTGGACCTGCTGCAGGAACGCCTGCTTGCGCACGGACGCGCGGCCGACACGCCGTTCGCGCTGATCGAGAACGGCACCCGGCCGGAGCAGCGGGTGGTGGCCGGGACGCTCACCGAACTGTCACGCCTGGCGAAGGCGCACGCCGTAGAGTCTCCAGCGCTGCTGGTGGTGGGCGAAGTGGCCGCGCTCGCCGGCCACCTGCACTGGTTCGGCGCGGCGCCGCTCGGTGCCGCCGACGCCGCCCTGGCCCACGCCGCCTGAGTCCCCAATTCCGCCTCCGAGGTTCCCATGACCATCCACGACAGCATCCTCGACACCATCGGCAACACGCCGGTGGTCAAGCTGCACCGCCTGCCGCCGAAGCACGTCACCGTGTACGCCAAGGCCGAATCCTTCAATCCCGGTGGATCGGTCAAGGATCGCCTGGCATTGGCGATCGTGCTCGATGCCGAAGCGCGCGGCGTGCTCAAGCCCGGCGACACGATCATCGAGGCCACCAGCGGCAACACCGGCGTGGCGCTGGCGCAGGTCGCCGCCGCGCGCGGCTACAAGTTCGTCGCGGTGATGGTGGAGACGTTCTCGATCGAGCGCCGCAAGCTGATGCGTGCCTTCGGCGCCAAGGTGCTGCTCACGCCCGCCGCCGAGCGCGGCACGGGCATGGTCAGGAAGGCCAGGGAACTAGCGGAGAAGCACGGCTGGTTCCTCGCCTCGCAGTTCACCAATCCGGCCAACCCGGCCTACCATCGCCAGACCACGGCCGCGGAAATCCTGCGCGACTTCGCGGGCCGGCGCCTGGACTACTTCGTCAGCGGCTGGGGCACCGGCGGCACCCTCACCGGCGTGGGCGAAGTGCTGAAGGTCGCGCGCCCGGAGGTGAAGATCATCGCCACCGAACCGGCCGGCGCCTCGCTGCTCGGCGGCAAGGAATGGGCTCCGCACAAGATCCAGGGCTGGACGCCCGACTTCGTGCCCGAGGTGCTCAACCGCGACATCTTCGACGAACTGGTGACGGTGACCGACGACGAAGCGCTCGACACCGCGCGCCGCCTGGCGGCCGAGGAGGGCGTGTTCGTCGGCATCTCCGCCGGCGCCACCGTGGCCGCGGCGCTGAAGGTCGCCGCCGGCGCGCCGGAAGGTTCGGTGCTGCTGGCGACCCTGCCCGACACCGGCGAACGCTACTTCTCCACGCCGCTGTTCTCCGGGCTCAACGAAGGGTCGGACGACGACTGGCTGGCGAGCGTGGAAAGCGGGCCGGCCGCGGCCTGACCCTTCCCATCGCGACCGCAACGCCATGCACCCCGCCGCCGCCGATGCACCGTCGCCCGTGCCGTTGCGCGAACGCGGCGACGGCGCGTCGCTCAGCGAGGCCGAGCGCGCCGTGGTCGAGGCCCTGCGCGGCATCGCCTACGGACAGGTCGAAGTGGTGGTGCATGCCTCGCGCATCGTGCAGATCACGCGCAGCGAGAAGCTGCGCCCCCAGGGCGACGCCGACTGATGGCATCGCCACCGCTCCCCCACATCGGTGCCGACCGGACGACCGGAGGCGCTTCCCCAGCTCCCGAGGAAACGCCATGCGATTGTCCAGACCACCGTTGCCCATCCCGATCCCCGCCGCCCCCCGCGCGTGGCCGCGCCGACGCGCGCTGGCGCTGACCCTCGCCCTGCTGTCGGCCACCGCTGCCGCGCAGGACGCCGCGCCCACGCCCGAGGACATCGCCGAACGCCTGCGCGTGGTCGAGCGCCGCCTGGGCATCGCGCCCGCGGACGGCGCAACGCGCAGCGACCTGGCCGAGCTCGATCGTCGCCTGCGCGCGATCGAACTCGGCCTCGACGAACGCGACCGCCAGGCCACGCTCGCCGCCGCGCCACCGCCGGCGCCCGGGAAGCAGCCCGCACCCGAGATCACGCTCGCCGCCGACAAGGGCGCCTCGATCCGCAGCGCCGATGGCCAGGTGCAGCTCAAGCTCGGCGTGCTGGCGCAGGCCGACCATCGCGTCTTCATCGACGACGACCAGCGCCCGCAGAACGACACCTTCCTGTGGCGCCGCATCCGCCCGACCCTGGAAGGCAGCTGGGGCGAACGGGTCGGCTTCCGCCTCACGCCCGAATTCGCCGGCGACAGCGCGTCGATCGTCGATGCCTACATCGACCTGAAGTTCAACCCGGCGGCGACGGTGCGCGTGGGCAAGGTCAAGGGCCCGGTGGGGCTGGAGCGCCTGCAGGGCGGCGGTTCGATCGCGCTGGTCGAACGCGGCTTCCCGACCGAACTGGCGCCCAATCGCGACATCGGCGCGCAGTTGCAGGGCGCGCTGGCCAAGTCGAAGGTCAACTACGTGCTCGGCGTCTACAACGGCGCACCGGATGGCCGCGACAGCCCGACCAGCAATCCCGACGACGAGTTCGAGTTCGCCGGGCGGCTGTTCGTCGAGCCGTGGAAGGGCGGCGACGGCGCATTGTCGGGGCTCGGCTTCGGCATCGCCGCGAGCAGCGGCGACAAGTCCGGCAGCGGCAACAACTTCCTGCCGCGCTATCGCACGCCGGGCCAGGCCACGTTCTTCAGTTACCGCGCCGCCGTCGCCGCCGACGGCACGCATACGCGCTGGTCGCCACAGGCGTACTGGTATGCAGGCCCCGTCGGCGTGCTCGGCGAGTACATCCGGTCGAAGCAGGACGTCACCGTCGCCTCTACCCGCGCATCACTCGACCACAGCGCCTGGCAGCTCACCGGCAGCTGGGTGCTGACCGGCGAGAAGGCCGGCTATCGCGGCGTGAAGCCCGACCATCCGTTCGCACCGGGCGATGGCGGCTGGGGCGCGTTCGAACTGGTCGCGCGCTACGGCCAGCTCGACATCGACGACGCCGCGTTCCCGCTGTTCGCCGATCCCGCTGCCTCCGCTTCGAAGTCCAAGGCCTGGACGCTGGGCCTCAACTGGTACCTGACCGGCAACCTCAAGCTGGTCGCCAACTATGCGCAGGCCGATTTCGACGGCGGCGCCACCGGTGGCGATCGCGAGGACGAAAAGACCTTCTTCACCCGCGCCCAGTTCGCGTTCTGACGCCGCCTCCCCGAACTCCCCCACTTCGAGATCCTTGCCATGAACCCCCTCGCCAGACGCACGCTCACTGCCCTGCTGCTCGGGCTCGCGACCGCCAGCGGCCTCGCCGCCGCGCAGACCGTCGAACTGCTCAACGTCTCCTACGACCCCACCCGCGAGCTGTACGCGGAATTCAACGATGCCTTTGCCAGGAAATGGAAGGCCGACACCGGGCAGACGCTGGTGGTCCGCGCCTCGCACGGCGGCTCCGGCAAGCAGGCGCGGGCGGTGATCGACGGACTGGAAGCCGACGTGGTGACGCTGGCGCTGTCGGGCGACATCGACGCGATCGCCGAACACACCGCCCTGCTGGCGAAGGACTGGCAAGCGCGCCTGCCCAACAACAGCTCGCCCTACACCTCGACCATCGTGTTCCTCGTGCGCAAGGGCAACCCGAAGCAGATCAAGGACTGGGGCGACCTGGCCAAGGCCGGCATCGGCGTGATCACGCCCAACCCGAAGACCTCCGGCGGCGCGCGCTGGAATTACCTCGCCGCGTGGGCCTGGGCCTCGCGCGAGTATCGCCAGGGCGACCAGGTGGTGGACTACCTGAAGAAGGTCTTCGCCAACGTGCCGGTGCTCGACACCGGCGCGCGCGGCTCGACCACCACCTTCGTCGAGCGCGGCATCGGCGACGTGCTGCTGGCGTGGGAGAACGAGGCGCTGCTGACGCTGGCCGACGGCGACACCGCGTCGAAATTCGAGATCGTCTACCCGAGCCTGAGCATCAAGGCCGAGCCGCCGGTGGCGGTGGTCGATGGCAACGTGGCCAGGCACGGCACGCGCAAGGTCGCCGAGGCCTACCTCAACCACCTCTACAGCGCGGAAGGACAGCGGCTGGCGGCGAAGCACCACTACCGCCCGTCGCGCCCTGAGTTGGTGCCGGCGGACGTGGTCGCGCACTTTAGGCCGATCCCGCTGGTGACCATCGACGGCGCGTTCGGCGGCTGGGCGAAGGCGCAGCGGCTGCACTTCGCCGATGGCGGCTTCTTCGACCAGATCTATCAGCCAAGGTAATGCCGCCATGCCGTCCCGAACGCCTCGCGCGTCATCCCGCTTGCCCCTCATCCCAAGCGACGCGACACCTGTCATCTCGACCCCGGATTTGATCCGGGGGAGAGATCTCGCCTTGCAAACACGACAGCAGCTCCCTCGCTTCGCTCGGGATGACCGTCGCGGCGAATGCCTGAGAACGAAAGTACGTTGACCTTGCACCCGGCCCACGCCCCACGACCCCATGAATACGCTCGCCCTTCCGTCCTTGTCGCGCCCGCGCTGGCGCCGCCCGCTGCCTGGGTTCGGGCTGAGCCTTGGCCTGGGCATGGCCTGGCTGGGCGTGGTCGTGCTGCTGCCGCTGGCGGCGCTGACCGTGCGCGCGGCGGGACTGGGCAGCGCCGGCTGGCTGCGCGCGATCCACGATCCGCGCGTGCAGTCGGCGCTGAAGGTCAGCTTCGGCACCGCGTTCGCCGCGGCACTCATCGCCCTGCTCGCCGGCGCGCTGGTCGCCTGGGTGCTGGTGCGCTACCGCTTCCCCGGCCGGCGCCTGCTCGATGCGCTGGTCGACCTGCCGTTCGCCCTGCCGACCGCCGTCGCGGGCATCGCGTTGACCGCGATCTACGCGCCCAACGGCTGGCTCGGGCGTCACCTGGAACCGCTCGGCATCCAGGTCGCCTACCAGCTCACCGGCATCGTGATTGCCCTCGTGTTCATCGGCCTGCCATTCGCGGTGCGCACGGTGCAACCGATCCTCGAATCGCTGGGTCACGACCACGAGGACGCCGCGGCCTCGCTGGGCGCCTCGCGCTTCACCACCCTGCGCCGGGTGATCCTGCCGGAACTCTTGCCCGCGCTGCTCACGGGCTTCTCGCTGGCGTTCGCGCGCGCGTTGGGCGAATACGGTTCGGTGATCTTCATCGCCGGCAACAAGCCGTTCCGGACCGAGATCGCGCCGCTGCTGATCACCATCCGGCTGGAGGAATACGACTACAACGGCGCGATCGCGATCGCGGCGCTGCTGCTGCTCGCCTCGTTCCTGTGCCTGCTGGTGATCAACCTGATCCCGTTGCTGTTCCGGCATGAACGCAGGGGGCGCCGCCATGGCTGACGATCGCCTCGCGCCCGGCCTGCAAACGCCCGCGTGGCTGCGCTGGACACTGATCGCCGGCGCGGTGCTGGTGATGGTGCTGCTGGTGGTGCTGCCGCTGCTGATGGTGCTCATCTCCGCCTTCGGCAAGGGCTTCGGCACCTGGTGGGCGGCGTTGACCACGCCCGATGCACTCTCGGCGCTGAAACTGACGCTGTTCACCGCCGCGATTGTCATCCCGGTCAACGCCGTGTTCGGCGTGTTCGCGGCGTGGGCGCTGGTGCGCTTCGAGTTCACCGGCAAGCGCGCGCTGCTGGCGCTGGTCGACCTGCCGTTCGCGGTGTCGCCGGTGGTCGCCGGGTTGTGCCTGGTGCTGCTGTTCGGATCGCAGGGCTGGTTCGCCGACTGGCTGCGCGCCTGGGACATCAAGATCCTGTTCGCACGCCCGGGCATCGTGCTGGCGACGCTGTTCATCACCTTCCCGTTCGTGGTGCGCGAGCTGGTGCCGTTGATGCAGCAGCAGGGCAGCGAGGAGGAAGTGGTGGCACGTTCGCTCGGCGCGAACGCCTGGACGATGTTCTTCCGCGTGACCCTGCCCAACATCAAGTGGGGCCTGCTGTACGGCGTGCTGCTGTGCGGCGCGCGCGCGATGGGCGAATTCGGCGCGGTGTCGGTGGTGTCCGGCCACATCCGCGGCCTGACCAACACCCTGCCGCTGCACATCGAGATCCTCTACAACGAGTTCGACAGCACTGCGGCGTTCGCGGTGTCGTCGCTGCTGGCGGGACTGGCGCTGGTGACGTTGATTCTCAAGTTCTGGCTGGAGGCGCGACATGCGGACGGGCTGGCCCAGTCCCACCGGAGGCATTGAGATGACGCACCCGATGAGCCTCCCCCGTGGCGACGGTGATCCATCCACGCACACCCAGGGCCTGGCGGCGCGACATGTCGAAGCACCCGCGCCACCGCATCGTCGGCCCTGACCACGCGAAAGACCTTCCCACGGAGACTCCCCCATGTTGTTCACCCCCGACCCCACCATGCCGCGTGCGCGCCAGGACGTGCTGTCCGACGCCGGCGTGCCGGTTGCCGTCGCGGCGACCGGCGCGCCGGGGATCGGCGATGATCCGCACAACGTTCCGCCGGGACAGGGCGTGGACCTTTTCATCCAGCAGGTCTCCAAGCACTACGCGGGCACCGCGGCGCTCGACGGCGTCGACCTGCGCATCGCCTCCGGCGAGCTGGTCGCGCTGCTGGGCCCGTCGGGCTCGGGCAAGACCACCCTGCTGCGCGTGATCGCCGGCCTGCTGCCGGCCGACGCGGGCCGCGTGCTGTTTGGCGACACCGACGCCACGCGCCTGAGCCTGCGCGAGCGCAACGTCGGCTTCGTGTTCCAGCAGTACGCGCTGTTCCGGCACATGACCGTGGCCGAGAACATCGCCTTCGGACTGCGCAGCCGGCCCCGGCGCACGCGCCCGGACAGGGCGGCGATCAAACGCCGCGTCGAGGGCCTGCTGGCGCTGATCCAGCTGCCAGAGCACGGCGAACGCTATCCGGAGCAACTGTCGGGCGGGCAGAAGCAGCGCGTGGCGCTGGCGCGCGCGCTGGCGATCGATCCGACCGTGCTGCTGCTGGACGAACCGTTCGGCGCGCTCGACGCCAAGGTGCGCGTGGAGCTGCGCCGCTGGCTGCGTGCGCTGCACGACCAGACCGGGCAGACCACGGTGTTCGTCACCCACGACCAGGACGAGGCGCTGGAGCTGGCCGACCGCGTGGTGGTGCTGCGCGATGGCCGGATCGAGCAGGTTGGCACGCCGCGCGAGATCTACGACACGCCCGCATCGGCCTACGTGTTCGACTTCATCGGCCGCGCCAGCGTCGTCGAGGGCGAGGTGTCCGGCGGACGCTTCACCGCGCCCGCGCAGGCGCAGCACTTCGCCGCCGAGGGCGTCGCGGATGGCCCGGCGCGGCTGTACCTGCGTCCGCACGACGCCACGATCGCCGGCGCCGGCGAAGGACTCGCCGCGCGCGTGGCCGGCGTACACGTCCACGCCGGGCGCATCACCCTCGAACTCGACGTGGCCGGGCAGGCACGGCCACTGGAGGTGGACCTCGTCGCCACGCCGGGCGCAGCGGTCCCCGCCGTCGGCGACCCCCTGGGCGTGCGGCTGCTGCGCCATCGCGTCTATCCGGGGTAAGGCTCCGACACCGGGGGCAGCGTCGACTTTTCCCGGAATTCTTCCGCAACCGCCACAGGCCGGGGAAAAGTCGAGTCTGACCCCGACCTTTCACCCTGGCCTTTCCCGCCACCCGCAACGTCGGGCCTGGCCCCGCCGCGCGCCTACCGCGCCGCCATGAACGCTTCGATCTCGTCGGCGCTGCGCGCCAGGCCGGTGGTCAGCACTTCGTGGCCCGCGTTCGTGACCACCACGTCGTCCTCGATGCGGATGCCGATGCCGCGCCACTTCTCGGCCACCGTGGTGTCGTCGGCCGGCACGTACAGGCCGGGTTCGATGGTGAAGGCCATGCCCGGTTCGAGCAGGCGCGATTCGCCGTCGATGCGGTAGTCGCCCACGTCGTGCACGTCCAGCCCCAGCCAGTGCCCGGTCTTGTGCCGGTAGTAGCGCTTGTAGGTGCCGTCGGCGACATTCTTCTCCAGCTTGCCCTTGAGCAGGCCCAGCTTGAGCAGGCCTTCGGTCAGCGTCTCGACCGCGGCCTTGTGCCCGGCCTCGTAGGGCACGCCGGGCCGCGCCTGCGCGAGCGCCGCGGCCTGGGCCGCGCCGACGAGGTCGTGCAGCGCGCGCTGTTCGGTGGTGAAGCGGCCGTTGACGGGGAAGGTGCGGGTGATGTCGGCGGCATAGCCGCGGTATTCGGCGCCGGCATCGACCAGCACCAGGTCGCCAGCGCGCGCCTGCGCGGCATTGGCGCGATAGTGCAGCACGCAGGCATTGGGGCCGGCGCCGACGATGCTGTTGTAGGCCGGCTCGGCATCGGCGGCACGGAACACGCGCTCCAGTTCCGCCTGCAGCTCGTACTCGTGGATGCCCGGACGCGCGGCGCGCATCGCCGCCTCGTGTGCCTGCACGCTGATCTTCGCGGCGCGACGCATCAGCTTGAGTTCGTCGCGCGACTTGAACAGCCGCATCTCGTCGAGCAGGTGGCCCAGTTCGAGGAACTCGTGCGGCGGCTGCGCGCCCATCCGCACCTGCGCGCGCACGCGGTTGAGCCAGCCGATCAGCTTGAGGTCGAACTCGGTGTCGCGGCCGAAGTGGTAGTACACGCGGGTCCGGCCTTCGAGCAGGCCGGGCAGGATCTCGTCGAGGTCGTCGATCGGGTAGGCGTCGTCCATGCCGAAGGCCTCGACCGCGCCCTCTGGGCCCGCGCGCGGTCCGTCCCAGCCTTCGCGCTCGGGGTCGCGCTCGCGGCAGAACAGCAGCGCCTCGCCGTGGCGCCGGCCGGGCACCAGCACGAGTACGGCCTCCGGCTCGGCGAAGCCGGTGAGGTACCACAGGTCGGAATCCTGCCGGTAGGGATAGTGGGTGTCGCGGCTGCGGATGCGCTCCGGCGCGGCCGGGAGCACCAGGATCGCGTCGTCACCGGCCATCCGCATCAGCTGGCGACGGCGGCGGGCATACCCCAGCGCCGGGATGCCGGTGGCGGACATCAGTTCAGGCGGCTGCGGTGGCGCGGGCCGAGCGCGCCATCGCCGTGCAGGAGCAGCGCGGCGACGCGCACGAACTCCTCGATCTCGGCCAGCGCGTCCTCGTCCTCCTCGTCGCCGTCGTCCTCCGGCACCGCGCCGGCAAGGCGGACCAGGTCGGCCAGCGCCTCCTCGCCTTCCTCGGACAGCGTCGGCGACCGCCCGGCGGCCAGCCCGAACGCGCCCACGAAGCCGCGGCACCAGTCGAACAGCGCGCCGCTGCGCTCGTACAGGGACGCTTCGGCATCCGGCAGCAGCAGCTCGAAGCCGAAGTCGCGGTCCTCCAGGCCGGCCACGGTGGCCGCGTGCAGGCGGTCGAGCACGCCATCGGGCTCGACCGGGGCCACGGCATCGTCCGCGAGCACGCGCGCCAGCCAGTCGGGGCCGTCGGCGCCGCCGCCGGCCAGCCAGCCGCAGAGGCTGCCGTGCAGTTCGCTCGCCCCCAGTCCCAGCGCCCGCGCGTGGCAGGCGGCCTCCACCTCCGGGTAGGGTGGCAATGTCCCGGACACCTGCTGTTCCTCATCCATGGGACGCAAGTCTAGAACCTCCCTCGCGCGCGCGCATGTCCTTGTCGCCCCGCCCGGGCGCCCCGCGCGCGCGTGATCGACGACGGGCGCCGCCGGCGGACACGACGGGCCGGCTTGTTGCCGCTATCGCCGCCGCCTACACTCGGACGCCGCTGTCCAACCACGCAGGGAATCACGGGGTGCTGACGAGTCCGGACGACCTCCGTTTGCTGGTGCCCGCCGCAGCAGCCTCGCTGCTGCTGGTCGCCCTGGTGGTCATCCTGCTGCGTCGCCAGCGCAGCGAACGGACCTACGTCGCGCGCCTGCTCGACCGCGAGGAACGCCTGAAGCTCGCGCTGTGGGCCACCGGCGAACGCTACTGGGACTACGACGTCGCCACCGGCAAGCTGCTGCGCCTGACCACCGACACCCAGACGCGCAACCACGCGGTGGACATGACCGAGGACGTCATCGACGGCGTCGCCCTGGTCCATCCGGACGACCAGGCCATGGTCCGCCAGCGCATGGAAGCGTACGTGGCCGGCCAGACCGGCAACTTCCTGGCCGAGCTGCGCATCAACGACGGCCACGGCCACTGGATCTGGGTGCGGGCGCGCGGGCGCGCGGTGGTGCGCGACGCCGACGGCCGCATCCGCCGCATCGCCGGCACCGCGCTCAACATCACCGACACGCGCGCCGCCGAGCGCGAACTGCGCATCTCCAGCGAGGTCTTGCGCAGCATGACCGAGGCGGTGGCGGTGATCGACCGCAACTTCGACTTCGTCTCGGTGAACCCCGCGTTCCTGCGCATGACCGGCTACGAGGAGACGGACGTCGTCGGTCGCAACTCGAGCCTGCTCGACAGCCTGCAGCACGACGCCGCGTTCTACCAGCACATCCGCGACCAGATCCGCAAACGCGGGCGCTGGAACGGCGAGATCTGGCAGCGGCGCAAGGACGGCGAGGAGTTCCTCTGCCAGATCGAATCCAGCACCGTCTACGACAAGAACGGCGAACTGATCCTCTACGTCGCCGTGCTCAACGACATCACCCAGCAGAAGCGCGCCGAGCAGGAACTGCGCTACCTGGCCAACTTCGACACCCTGACCAACCTGCCCAATCGCTCGCTGCTTTCGGAGCGCCTGTCGCGCGCGATCGTGCGCGCGCACCGCGAGGACAACCGGATCGCGGTGCTGTTCCTCGACCTCGACCGATTCAAGGACGTCAACGATTCGCTCGGCCACGCCGCCGGCGACCGCATCCTGCGTGCCGCCGCCGCGCGCCTGCAGCAGACGGTGGGCATGCACCACACCGTCGCCCGCCTGGGCGGCGACGAGTTCACCGTGGTGCTGGAGAACCTCGACGCCCCCGAGGACGCCGATCGCGTCGCGCGCGAGATCATCATGGCGTTCGAGGCGCCGCTGCTGCTCGACGACCGCCGCGAGATCGCGATCTCGCCCTCGATCGGCATCAGCCTCTACCCCGACCACGCACACGTGCCGACCGAGCTGCTCAAGCAGGCCGACACCGCGATGTACCAGGCCAAGGCCGCCGGACGCCGCACCTTCATGCGCTACGACGACGCGATGGACGTCGCCGTGCGCCAGCGTGCCACGATCTCCGGCGCGCTGCGCAAGGTGCTCGACCGCGGCGAACTGCGCCTGGTGTTCCAGCCGCGCCTGGCGCTGTCGCAGTCGCGCATCACCGGCGTCGAGGCCCTGCTGCGCTGGCGCAGCGACGAGCACGGCGAGATCGCGCCGGTCGACTTCATCCCGATGGCGGAGGAAAGCGGGCTGATCCTCGAGATCGGCGAGTGGGTGCTGCGCGAAGCCTGCCTCACCCTGCAGCGCTGGCGCCAGCACGGGCTGCACGACCTCACCGTGTCGGTCAACGTCTCGGTGCTGCAGCTGCTGCGCGGCGATTTCCCGGACGTGGTGGCGCGCATGCTGACCGACATCGACCTGCCGCCCAGCGCGCTCGAACTCGAACTCACCGAAAGCGTGCTGATGGCCAACGCCGAACACACCGCGGCCAAGCTGCAGGCGTTCCGCGCGCTGGGCGTGTCGCTGGCGATCGACGACTTCGGCACCGGCTACTCGTCGCTGGCCTACCTCAAGCGCCTGCCGATCACCACGATCAAGATCGACAAGGCCTTCATCGGCGACCTGACCCACGACCCGGAAGACGCCGCGATCACCAGCACGGTCATCACCATGGCCCATTCGCTGGGCCTGAACGTGGTCGCCGAGGGCGTCGAGACCGACGCCCAGGCGCGCTTCCTGTCCAGCCAGCAGTGCGACGAGGTCCAGGGCTTCTGGCTGTCGCCGCCGCTGGACGCCCACGCCTGCCTGGCCTTCATCCGCAACTGGCGCCCGCTGGCGCAGGGCGCGCCCGCCCCGTCGCTGGCCACGCCTTGACCGTCCCCCGCCCGCTGCCTATCGTGCCGTCATGGACCGTCCCGACGTGCCCGCCCAGCTCCGCGCCCTGACCGCGCGCATCGATGCGCTGGTCGAGCGCACCCAGCGGCTGGCCGAGGAGAACCGCGCGCTGCGCCAGCAGCACGAGCAGATCGCGGGCGAACGTTCGCAGCTGCTGGCCAAGAACGAGCAGGCGCGCTCGCGGGTGGAGGCGATGATCGCGCGCCTGAAGTCGCTGGAGCAGCACACGTGAGCATCCCGAGCGAGCCGGTCAGCGTGCGCGTGCTCGACCGCGAGTACACCGTGGGCGTCGTGCCCGACGAACGCGAAAGCCTGATGGCGGCGGCGAAGCTGCTCGACGGGCGCATGCGCGAGGTGCGCGGCAGCAACCGCATGGCGGCGGTCGATCGCGTCGCGGTGCTTGCCGCGCTCAACCTCGCCCACGAACTGCAGCAGGTGCGCACCGAAGGCGAACAGCGCGATCGCGAGATGGCGCGCCTGCTCGACGACCTGCAGCGCAAGCTCGACGGCCTGATCGACGCGCGCTGACGCGTTCCACGCGGCGCTTGCCGCGCGCGTTCCACGAAAGTTCCCGCGCGGTGATGAATCGCAGCCAGCGCGTGCCGACGAACGGACTTGGCAGGCATGGGCCCGCGGCTATACTGGCGTCGCGTCCTCTGCTGTGTTCGACAGCATGCGCAACATTCGCCTTGTCCCTTAATGACGACCACGGGGACGCCGCGGAATCCGGGAGCGCAAGTCCGCCATGCAGCGGGAAGCCCGAAGGGTTCCAAACGTTCCCACTTGAACCCCGGGTTCAAGGTCGTTTCGCAGGCATCGGCATGGCGGAGGACGTATTTTTTCCTGGCGCACGCGCGCGCCCACCGGGCGCGGCGCGGTCGTCTTGCCCGCATCCCGCTGCAGGCGCGCGGCCGCGATCGCGGTCACAATGGTGCGCATGGCCTCCGGCGCGAACACCGACCCCGACGACCCCCGCCGCGCGCTGCGGCGCGCCAGCCGCGAGCGCCGGCACGCGCTGCCGGCCGCCGAACGCATCGCCGCCGCAAACGCGCTGGCGGCACGCCTGCTGGCCCTGCCGTTTGCGCCCCGGGCCGGCTATGCCGCCGGCTACTGGGCGATGGACGGCGAAATCGCGCTGCACGCGTGGCAGCTCGGCCTGCCGCGCGCCGTGCACTACTGCCTGCCGGTGCTGGACGACGACGACACGCTGCGCTTCGCGCCCTGGCGGCCGGGCGAGCCGCTGGTCGAGAACCGCTTCGGCATCCCCGAACCCGACGTCGACGCGTCGACGCGGCTGCGCCCGGACCAGCTCGACTTCGTGGTGGTGCCCCTGGTCGCGTTCGACGCACGCGGCCAGCGGCTGGGCATGGGGGGCGGCTGGTACGATCGCAGCTTCGCGTTCCGCCGCGCGCAGGCCGCAACGCCGCGACTGGTCGGCGCCGCGTTCGCGGTCCAGCAGGCCGCGGCGATCCCGACGGCGCCGTGGGACGTGCCGCTGGACGCGGTCTGCACCGAAACCGAGACCTTCCTGGTGAATCCATGAGCCCCCGCAAGCGCTACTGGCTGATGAAATCCGAGCCCGGCGATTTCTCGATCGACGACCTGCAGCGCGTCGTGACCGAGCCGTGGACCGGCGTGCGCAACTACCAGGCGCGCAACTTCATGCGCCAGATGCAGGTCGGTGACGGCGTGCTGTTCTACCACTCCAACACCGAGGTGCCGGGCATCTACGGCATCGCCGAAGTGGCGAGCCCGCCCTACCCCGACCCGACCCAGTTCAAGAAGGGCTCGAAGTACCACGATCCCAAGGCCACGCAGGATCAGCCGCGCTGGGACCTGGTCGACGTGCGCTTCGTGCGCAAGCTGGCGCGCGCGATCCCGCTGGAGGAGATCCGCACGCACGCCGAGGCGCTGGGCGAGGAGTTCGCGCTGATCCGCAAGGGCTCGCGGCTGTCGGTGCTGCCGGTGACGGCGGCGCAGTGGAAGCGGCTGCTGGCGCTGGAGTGAGCGCCCGAGCCACCGACGCCCCGGACGCCTTGAGCGCCCCCCGAAGCCGCCACGACGCAAGGGGAAGCGGATCCCTCCCCCGGTCGGGACGACACCGCGCGCTGCATGCCTCCTGCACCCCACCAACCCCCATCACGAATCCCCCATCGGCAACCCACCCATGTCCGAAGCAAAGCGCCTGGCCGGCGAACAGGCCATCGAATACGTCGAGGACGGCATGGTCGTCGGCGTCGGCACCGGCTCGACCGTCGCCTATTTCATCGACGCGCTGGGGCGGATCCGCGACCGCATCGCCGGCGCCGTGTCGAGTTCCGAACAGAGCACCGCACGCCTGAAGCAGCACGGCATCGAGGTGCTGGAACTGAACGATACCGGCCCGCTGGCGCTGTACGTGGACGGCGCCGACGAATGCGACCCGCACAAGCGGCTGATCAAGGGCGGCGGCGCGGCGCTGACGCGCGAGAAGATCATCGCCGAGGCCAGCGCGAAGTTCGTGTGCATCATCGACCCGGCCAAGCAGGTGGACGTGCTTGGCCGTTTCCCGCTGCCGATCGAGGTGATCCCGATGGCGCGCAGCCTGGTGGCGCGCGAGATCGTGGCGAAGACCGGCGGCCAGCCGGTCTGGCGCGAGGGCGTGGTCACCGACAACGGCAACGTGGTGCTCGACGTGCACCACCTGCGCATCGTCGATCCGGTGGGGCTGGAACGCGAACTCAACCAGGTCCCGGGCGTGGTCAGCGTCGGCCTGTTCGCGCGGCGCCCGGCCGACGTGGTGATCGTCGGCGGAGAACCACCCCGGGTGCTGTGATCGCGGCGCACGCATCCTCGCGCGCGCCGTTCGCCGGCGCGTCGGCTACTGGCCGACCGACAGCGTGAGCACGAAGGTGCCCTCGGTGGCATCCTCGCCGAACAGTTCCTCGGCGCGGCCATTGGTGCCGATGTACTGCAGCGCGACGTTCACGGGTCCGACATCGCGGTTCACGCCGACGCTGTAGTCGGCGTAGCTGGGCAAGTCGCCCGAGTTGCGGGTGTAGCCGGCGCCGGCGGTGACGTTGACGCCGTGGCCGACCTCCCAGGTGCCGTCGACGGCGAGGTAGGTGCTGTTCTCGCCCTGCGCCAGGAAATCGTTGGTGTAGCCCAGGGTGAGGCCGTACTGGTCCTGGAAGGTCAGCTTGCCGATCAGTTCGTTGTAGGCGTAGTCGACGTCGGACGGCTGGTTGACGTAGTTGTAGCGGTTGAGCTGCACGTCGAGGTTGACGCCGTCTGCGACATCGCCGTTCCAGCCGACAAAGGTGTCGATCTCGGCATCGGTCGAATCGCCGAAGTCGACGGTCGACCCCCAGGCACCGACATAGAGGCCGTTGGCGAAGCCGTAGGTGGCGTCGAGCTGCAGCGCGGGATGGTCGTCGCTCTGCGAGACGCCGCGGTAGAAATACTCGGAGGTCAGCGCCGCATTCCAGCTGAGGCCGGCCCCCTCGGCGTCCGCCTCCTGCGCGCTGGCGAACGGGGCGGACAGGGCGACGATGGCCGCCAGGAACAGGCGCTTGTACTGCAGGGACGATCGGGACATGGGGCGTTCCGGTTGGGGAGGGGCGACGGCTGCTCCCGGCGGAACCGCGGCCGGGCGCCGCCAGCGGCACGCCCCGAACGCTCGATCCCCCCGGGCCCGGGCCGCGCACGCAGGCGTCGGGCGGAACGCCACGACGGGCACGGCAAGGGCCGGGCAAGCGTACACCGACGCCGGCGCGGCGCGCAGCGCCGAACCACGACGACTCAGCCGGCGGCGGAACGCCGGGCGATGCGCGGCCAACGCTGCGGGGTCGCGCGCCGGGCGGCCGTGGTCGCGGCGGCGCTCGCGCGGCGGCGGCGAAACGCCGCGGGCACCTGCGACGCGGCGGCGGCCGCCTGCCGGTGACGACGCAGGGCGAACGCCACCGCGAGGCTGCAGGCCGGCAGCGCCAGCAGCCACAGCGGGACCCAGCCGACGCCGGCGCTGGCGGCGCGTGCGCCAGGCAGGGAGGCAACCGCGACCAGCGCCAGGAACAGCGCGGCCAGCAGGACCTGTTCGATCATCGACGGCGTGGCGTGCGAAGCAGCGGGACGTACGGGCATGGCGGGTTCCTCCTGTCTGGCCGACAGGCTGGCGCGCCGCGGTCTCAGGGACTGCGACCCCGCCAACGCGCACACGGCCCGGAGGCCTCCTCGCCCCGCACGGCCGTGGAACCCAGGGTCTGTTAACACGCATGGCATGCGTCGCATGGCGTTCCGATGGCCGTCAGGGGGTGTCGCGTGGCGCAGCGCCTGACTGGCCGTCAGGTCAAGCCGCGCGGCGCCGCATGGCGGCCATCGGAACGCCACCCGGAGGGCCCGCCACGCGGACGCGCGCCGCGGCGTCATCGCTCCGTTGCGGATCGACAGACGCGCCGTCACTCTTCCTTGCCGCGCACGCCCGCGCGGCGGGTGCGACATGTGCCATGCGTGTTAACAGGCCCTAGTACCCGGCCTTGTCCAGCGCGCGGTTTGCCTCGGCGCGACCGACGTCGATCAGTTCCGCCGCGCGCCAGAATTCGTAAAACTGGCAGACGTCGCGCGGGATGCGGATCAGCAGCTCCGGCGGATCCAGCGCCAGCTGCACGCGCGCGATCTGCGCCTGCATCGTGTCCAGCGAACGCGACATGATCTCGGGCAGGCCCATGCGCAGCGCGTCGCCGGCATCGTCCGCGCCGTCGCCAGCGGCCTTGCGTTCAAGCCAGTCACCGAAGCGGCCGACGAGCGAGTCGCGATCGGGCGGCGGCGCGTCCTGGACCGGCGCGGCCGGCTGTCCGGGCGGACGCTGCGGCCAGCCGTGCATGTCCACGGCCACCAGCCGGTGCACGTCCGACAGCCGCGTGGCGGCGATCGGCAGCGGCGCCAGCAGCCCGCCATCGACCAGCGCACGGCCGTTGACCCGGTGCGGGGTGAACAGCCCGGGGATCGCGAACGAGGCGCGCAGCGCGTCCCACAGCCGGCCGCGACGGATCCACACCTCGCGCTGCCGCTGCAGGTCGACCGCGACCGCGGTGAACTCCACCGGCAGCGCCTCGATCAGCGGATCACCGACCACCTCGCGCATCGCATCGACCAGGCGCGCGCCCTGCAGCACGCCGGACCGGCGCCAGCCGGGGTCGAGCAGGCGCAGGAAGTCGCGCCGCGACATGCGCTGGAGGCGCTCGTCGAACTCGCGCAGCTTGCCGGCCGCGTGGATGCCGCCGACCAGCGCGCCGCTGGACGAACCGGAGATCGCGTCGATGCGGAAACCGCGTTCCTCCAGCACTTCGATCACGCCGATCTGGGCCAGGCCGCGCGCGCCGCCGGCGCCGAGCACCAGCGCCACGCGTTCGCGCCCATCGACGGCCGCGGTCGGTCCGGCCAGCAGGTCCGCCGGCATCAGCGGTCGTAGTTGGACAGCGCCAGCGCCAGCAGCGCGCGCGCCTGCTCGCGTAGCGCCGGCGGGTCGACGATCTCGGCATCCGCGCCATAGTGAAGCACGTCCATGAGCAGCTCGCGCGGCGCGCTGTAGGGCACCTTCAGCTCGTAGCGGCCGTCGGGCAGGTGCCGGCCCTGCTGCTGCGAATGCCAGTGTTCGTCGGCGACCCAGCGCGCGGCCTTGGCCCCGAACACGATCGTCGCCACGCCCTTGGGCGGGCCGGAGAAGATGCCGTAGCTGCCGGCGAGGTGGTCGTCGAGCTGCTGCTCGTCGATGTCGCGCGCATCCGCCTCCAGCACGCGCGCGGCGCCGATGCGGTCGACCGAGAAGCTGCGCAGCGCCTCGCGCTCGTGGTCCCAGGCGTCGAGGTACCAGTTGTCGCGGTAATGGGTGATGCGCTGCGGCGACACCGTGCGCCGGGTCTTCTCGTCGGTGGAGCGCGCGCGGTACTCGAACGCCAGCTGCTTGCGCTGCAGCACCGCCGAGCACACGGCGCGGAACACGTGCTCGTCCATGCGCCGGCCGCGGTGCGGGATCACGCGCACGCGCTCGACCGGCCAGCGCTTGCCCGCGGCGTGTTCGGCCAGCAGCTTGTCGATGCGCGACTGCAGCGGCGCCAGCGCGCCAGACAGCACCCCGCCGCTGCTGCGCGCGAGCAATTGTTGCGCGGCCAGCAGCGCATGCAGCTCGTCGGAGTTCAGCCACAGCCCGGGCAGCTCGAAGCGCCCGCCCTCGTCGGCGTCGTAGCGGAAGCCGGCCTCGCCGTCGCCAACCACCGGCGCCATCAGCGCATCGCGCAGGAACGCGAGGTCGCGGTAGACGGTGGCGCGCGAACACTCCAGCTCGTCCTGCAGCCGGACCACCGTCACCGGGTAGCGCGAGGTCTTGAGGATGCGGTGCAGCGAGAGGATGCGTTCGTATCGGTCCATGGCCGGATTATGCCGCTCCGGACGCCGCTTGGCGTCGTCACGTGGTGCCCGCCGGCCGGGCCCGTGCGGCGGTGCTCGTCCCGACGCGGATTTGCGGCGATCGGCCGGGCCCTGCACCATGCACGCCTCTTGCAGGGAGGCATGGCGGGCGTGATGCCGGATTCGACGGGACACAACGCGGGACGGGACGGGGCGGGCCGGCGCGGCGCGGATGCCCGGCGGCGCGCCGCCGCACGGGCCGGCGCTCGCCCCGCCCTGCCGCCCAGGGAGGTGCCATGGATCTGTGGCTGACCCTCGCGATCATGGTCGGGGCGATCTATCTGTTCGTCACCGAGAAGGTGCGGGTGGATGTGGTGGCGCTGCTGGTGATGACGGCGCTGCTGGTGACCGGCGTGGTGACCCTGCCCGAGGCGCTGTCGGGTTTCAGCAACCAGGCCACGATCATGGTCGCGGCGATGTTCGTGCTCAGCGCCGCGCTGCAGCGCAACGGCGCGCTGGTGGCGATCGGCGAGGTGCTGTCGAAGATCAAGTGGCAGTGGCTGTTCATGCTGCTGATGCTGGTGCTGGTGTCGTGCGTGGCGGCCTTCGTCAACAACACCGCGACCGTCGCCGTGTTCCTTCCCCTGGTCCTCGCCGCCAGCACCGCCAACCGCTGGGCGCCCTCGAAGTTCCTGATCCCGCTGTCGTACATGTCGCAGGCGGCCGGCGTGTGCACCCTGATCGGCACCTCGACCAACCTGCTGGTCGATTCGATGGCGCGCGATGCGGCGGGCGTGGGCTTCACCCTGTTCGAGTTCGCGCCGCTGGGCATCATCTTCGTCGGCATCGCGATGGTGTACCTGATGACGGTCGGTCGCTGGCTGCTGCCCGACCGCGGCATCCCCGGCAGCGACGAAACCGAACACGTCGGCCGCTACGTCGCCGAACTGCTGGTGCCGGAGGACTCGCCCGCCATCGGCCTGCGCCGCGAACAGGTCGTGCCCGAGGGGATCGACGACATCAGCGTGCTCGAGGTGCTGCGCGACGGCGTGCCCGTGCACGGAGACGAGGGCGCGGTACGGGCCGGCGACCGCCTGCTGCTGCGCGGCGAGTGGCAGCAGGTGGCCGCGGTGCGCAAGGCGCGCAAGCTCGCGTTCGACCACGTCGCGCGCGACCTCGACGGCGATGCCGGGGCCGAACGCCTGCAGGTGGAGGCGATGGTCTCGCCCGGCTCGCACCTGGTCGGGCACACGCTCGCGGGCATGCGCTTCGGGCACATGTACCGCGCCCGCGTGCACGGCATCCACCGCCGCAGGCTCGACATCCGCATGCCGCTGGACCAGGTCGAGCTGACCGTCGGCGACGTGCTGCTGATCGACGCGCCGGAACGGGCCATCGACGACCTGCGCGCGGACAAGGGCATGATCGTGCTCGGCATGCGCCGGCAGAAGCAGGTGGACGCCTGGCGCGCGTCGATGTCGGTGCTGGTGATGGTGGTGGCGATCGCGGTGGCGGCGCTGGGCTGGATGTCGATCGTGGTCTCGGCCCTGATCGGCTGCGCCGCGCTGGTGGTGTTCCGCCTGCTCGACCCCGACGAGGCCTACCGCGCGATCGACTGGCGCGTGATCCTGCTGCTGGCCGGCATCATCCCGCTCGGCATCGCCCTGCAGAAGACCGGCGGCGCCGCGATGGCGGCGGAGTTCCTGATCCGCTCGCTCGGCCATTTCGGCCCGTTCGCGGCGCTGGCGGCGGTCTACCTGATGACCTCGATCGCCACCGAGTTCATGAGCAACAACGCCTCGGCGGTGCTGGTGGTGCCGATCGCGCTGGCCACGGCCGAGTCGATGGGCATCGATGCCAAGCCGCTGCTGGTGGCCGTGGCGTTCGCCGCGTCGACCAGCTTCGCCACGCCGATCAGCTACCAGACTAACACCATGGTCTTCACCGCCGGCGGCTACCGGTTCTCCGATTTCGTGCGGATCGGACTGCCCCTGAACGTGATCTTCTGCACCGCGGCCATCCTCCTGATCCCGCGCTTCTTCCCGTTCTGAGCCACGACGCCGCTGCCGGCGGGACCGGCTGTCCTCGACCGGCCATCGCGCGGCATGCTGCGTGCATCGGCGGATCGCGCCCCGCGTCTTCCGGCGCGAGGCGGCGCATGGCAGGCTCGACAGCCATGACTGGGGAGGCGAGGGGCATGCGTGGAACCTGGGTGGCAGCCGTGTCCGCCACGCTGGCGTCGACCGGCCTCGGCCTGTTGCTATGGCTCGGCCTGTCGATCGCGCTGGTGGCGCACACGCCGCACATGCCGGTGCTGCGCACGATGCAGCTGAGTGCGCTGGCGATCGCCCTCGTGCTCCTGGCCATCGGCGTGGCCCTGGCCAGGCACGAACGCGGTTCGGCCCACTCCGCTGCGCCTTCGCCGTGGCAGGCCCGCCGCGCCTGGCTGGCGGGGGTGGCGGCGGTGGCTGCCTGCGCCATCGGCGCGGTCCTGCTGTGGATCGTGCCGGGTCCCACGCGCGCCCCGGTGCTGGGCGTGTGCGGCGTGGTGCTGGCGATGGCCGCGCTCGGCGCGATCGTCGCCGATGGCCAGTGGCGATTGGCCGGCGCCGGCCTGCCCGAACGACAGCAGGCGCTGGCGCTGTCGATCCGGTTCCTGTCGGCCATGTACGGGGGGCTGGTGCTGATGTTCGCCCTGATGGCCGGCCTGCTGGCGGTCGGCCGAGATGGCGCCGGCATGTTCGCCACCCTCCTCGTCCTCGGCGCCCTGCTGGCGATCGCGCTGCTGCTGCCTTCGCACGGGCGCGACCACGGACCGGACGCCTTGGACCATGGCGACGCGGCTGCGGGGCGCGTGTCGCGGCACCTGCGCGCGGCCGCCTGCGTCCTGCTCGCCGGGACGCCGTTGCTGGCCCTGTTCGCGGCACCGCGCACCGGCGACATGCCGAGTTGGCTGTGGCTCGTGGCCGCTGCCGGCCTGGGCGGACTGGCGGTGGTCCACCGCCTGGCACAGGCGCCGGATCACCCCGCCAGGGCGTGATCGTTCAGCTTCAGCCTTGCTGCGCCGCGGCATAATCCCCCGGCACACGCATTCACCCCGGAGCCCCTGATGTTGGCCGGTTGGTGGCTGGCCGTGGTAGGCCTCCCCGTCTTCCTGCAGCCCTTGCCCGATGCGCCGGACCTCCCGGCGGCGGTGGCGGTTGCCTCCGGCCAGGTCTCGATGCGCCAGCCCTGCTTCCGCCTGGCCTGCGCGGATGCCGAGTGGGCGGCGGCACCCGCGGCGCTGGCCGGTCCCGCCGGCGCGGCCCCGGGCACGGTCTCGCGGATCGCGGCGCAGCGGCTGCCGCGGCTGGCCACGCGCCGCTTCATCGGCCTGTACTCGCCGGCCTCGCGCCGGGACTGGTTCAGCTCGCGCGGCAACAACGCGCTGGTCGACACCCGCTACGGGCTCGAAGCCGTGCGTGCGCCGCACACCCGGCTCGATGTCGAGTTGGGCACCGGCTACCGGTTGCAGCCCTATGCCGGCTACGGCACCGCCGCGCAGGGGCCGGTCGCGCTCGGGCAACTGCGCCTGTCGCAGCGCCTGGGCGATCGCGCCGAGCTCAACCAGCAGGTGCGCGTGGAGCGCGGCCGCGAGAACGCCTTCATCCGCCAGACCGTCGGCGTGGATCTGGCGATCGATCCGCAGTGGTCGCTCCTGGGCGACTTCGAACTGCGCCACGACACCGCCGGCAACGGCGGCGAAGGCCGCACCGACCGCGAGGGCTCGCTGCGCCTGCGCTACGCGTTCTGACCCGCCGCGGCCGCCCCCGTCCTTCCCCTGCCTGCCCATGCCGCGGCCACCCGGCCGGGGCCCTGTATCGCGTGTTCCAACCCACATCACAGGAGTGATTCCCGCATGACCCGACGTCCCTTCCCCTTGCTCGCCCTCACCCTCGCCTGCGCACCCCTGGTCGCCGGCGCCCAGGACGCCACCCCGCCGCCCGACGGTTGGACCGGCACCGGCGAACTGGGCTTCGCCCTGTCGCGCGGCAATGCGCGCTCGGAAAACCTCAACGCGCGCCTGGCCTTCGGCAAGGAAAGCGCACGGTGGAAGCACGACTGGTTCGTCGCGACAATGCGCGCGAAGGGCGAGTCGACCGGCGACTTCGACGGCGACGGCATCGCCGAGGAGCGCTACGAACTCAATGCCAACCGCTACGAGCTCGGTGCCTCAAGCGCCTACAAGCTGGACGAACGCAACTTCATCGTGGGCAGCGGTCGCTACGAGAACGACGATTTCGCGCCCTACGACTACCAGGCCACGGTGTCGCTGAACTACGGGCGGAAGTTCCTCGTCGGCGAGCGCACCCGGCTGTCGGGCGAGATCGGCCCCGGCTACCGGCGCGCGCGCGACGCCGCCACCGGCGAGATCGACAGCGGCGCCATCGTGCGCGGCCGCCTGGACTTCGCGCACCAGCTCACGGCCAACACCGAGCTGAGCAACGTGCTGCTCGTCGAGGCCGGCAGCGACAACACCTACGCGCAGAACGACCTGGGCGTGGCCGTGGCCATGAACGAGGCGTTCGCGCTCAAGGCCGGCCTGCAGTTGCGGCACAACAGCGACGTGCCCGCGGACGGCAGCCTGCGCAAGACCGACACGCTGACCACGCTGAACCTGGTCTACAACTTCCGCTGAGCCCAGGCGCGCGCCGCGGCCACCGGCCCGCGGCGCGCCTTCAGCGCGGCGGCAGCAGCGCGCCGGCGCCCGCCTCGAGCAGGCGTCCGGCCACCTCGATGCCCAGCGCGTCCGGCGCATCGCCGCTGGCCTCGGCACGCACCAGGCGGCCCTCGTCGGCACTGCCGACCAGGCCCTGCAGGTGCAGCCGGCCATCTCCCGCGTCACGCGCGAACGCGGCCACCGGCACGTGGCAGCTGCCGTGCAGCGCGCGGTTCATCGCCCGCTCGGCACCGACGCGGCGACGCGTCGACGCGTCGTCGAGCACGGCCAGCCGCGCCGCCACGCCGGCATCGTCGTCGCGCGACTCGATCGCGATCGCGCCCTGCGCCGGCGCCGGCAGCCAGTCCGGCGGATCGAGCCGGGCGCGGATGCGGGCGTCGAACCCGAGCCGCTGCAGGCCGGCGCAGGCGAGCACGATGGCGTCGTAGTCGCCGGCGTCGAGCTTGGCCAGGCGCGTGTTGACGTTGCCACGCAGGTCGAGGAGTTCGAGGTCCGGGCGGCGCGCGCGCAGCTGCGCCTGCCGGCGCAGCGACGACGTGCCCACGCGCGCGCCGGGCGGCAGCGCGTCGATGCCGTCGAAACGATCGCTGACGAAGGCGTCGGCAGGATCGGCGCGGACGAGGATCGCGGGCAGGGCGAAGCCCGGCTCGAGGTCCATCGGCACGTCCTTGAGCGAATGCACCGCGCAGTCGGCCTCGCCGCGCTGCATGGCCAGTTCCAGTTCCTTGAGGAACAGGCCCTTGCCGCCGATCGCCGCCAGCGAGCGGTCCAGCACCTCGTCGCCGCGCGTGCTCATCGGCACCAGCACCACCTCGAGGCCGGGATGCGCGGCGCGCAGCCGAGCGGCGACGTGTTCGGTCTGCCACAGCGCCAGCGGGCTCTTGCGGGTGGCGATGCGCAGTCGGTCCATGCGCGGATTATCGCGCATCCCCGACGCGACCGGCGATGCTACAGGTGGCGGATGGTGTCGCGCAGCTGGGCGACGCAGCGGCGGCTGACTTCCAGCGGCTTGTTGCCGTGGCGCAGGATCGCCTGCACGTGGCCGTCGATGCCGCGCTTGAGCTCGACCAGCTCGTGGCGTGCCACCAGGCAGTTGCGATGGATGCGCACGAAGCGCTCGCCGAACTCGTCCTCGAGCGACTTCAGCGACTCCTCGATCAGATCCTCGCCGCGCGCGTGGTGGACGACGACGTACTTCTCCTCCGCCTGCAGGTAATGCACGTCGTCGACCGGGATCAGGCGCAGGCTGCCGCGCAGGCGCGCGCACAGGTGGGTGCGGCGCTTGCCGCCCTCCTCGATGCCGTCGCTGCGCTGGCGCCCGGCCGTCAGCACACGGGCGCGCTGCAGCGCCGAGGCCAGCCGCTCGGGCCGCACCGGCTTGACCAGGTAGTCAACCGCGGCGGCATCGAAGGCCGATAGCGCGTGGGCGTCGTAGGCGGTGCAGAACACCACCGCCGGCCGCGGCTCGAAGGCCTGCAGGTGGCGCGCGACCTCAAGCCCGTCGATGCCGGGCATCGCGATATCAAGCAACACCACGTCCGGGTCGTGCGCCGCGCAGGCATGCAGCGCCTCGTGGCCGTCGCCAGCCTCGGCCACCACGACGGCATCGGGCTGCTCGGCCAGCAGCGCGCGCAGGCGCTCGCGGGCCAGCGGTTCGTCGTCGGCGATGACGATCTTCATGACCGGGACCGATCCAGAGGCAGCACGATCTCGCAGTCATAGTAGCCCTCGCGCCAGGCCGACACCATCCGCGCGCGCGGGCCGAACATGTAGGCCAGCCGATGACCAATGCTGCGCTGCGCATGGCCGGCACCATGCACGCCGTCCTGCCCGGGCTGGAGCGAGGGATTGCGCACGCGCAGCACCAGCCCGCCATCCCCGGCGACGACCGAGATTTCGATGGTGCCGCCCTGTTGCAGGCGCGAGATGCCATGCAGCACGGCGTTCTCCAGCAACGGTTGCAGCACCAGCCTCGGCATGGGCAACGACAGCGGCAGCTCGCCGGACTTTCGCCACTCGACGCGCAGGCGGTCGCCCAGGCGCAGTTGCTCGATCGCGAGGTAGCGTTCGCCCAGGTCGATCTCCTCGGCGAGAGAGGAATGACCTTCGCCCGCGCCGAGCGCGGCACGGAACAGGTCGGAGAGGTCGAGCACGGCACGTTCGGCAACCAGCGGATCGCGGCGCACCAGACTCGCGATCATGTTCATGCTGTTGAACAGGAAGTGCGGGCGGATCCGTGCCTGCAGCGCATCCGCCTCGGCGCGCGCGTGGGCACCCACCTGCGCCTGCCAGCGATCGATGACGTAGAAGTAGCGCAGCGCCAGCGTCGTCAGCAATGCCGCGACCGCCGCGCTGCCGCCGACGAAGCGCCAGAACCCGGCCAGTCCGGACGCATCGCCCACTCCGGCAAACAGCGCGTGCACGATCGCGGCGGCGATGCCCGCGACGAGCACCGCGATCGCCACCGCCGCCAGCGCGCCACTGCGCATCGGCAACGCGGACAGCACGCGGCGCGAGACGCACAGCAGCACCGACACCGCCAGCGCCAGCCACAGCGCATAGCCGCTGGCCGACAGGAACCCGCCCAGGTCCCAGTGGCGCGCGCCGTCGGGCACCAGCGCCACCACGACCACGGCCAGTTCGGCCAGGCCCAGCATCGTCGCCAACCGCGGCAGGCGGCAGAGATCCGGCAGCCAGGGGTCCTTGGCCTGCTCGGCAACCATCGCTCAGCCCGCGGCGAAGCGGCGCGACATCCAGTCGCCCAGGTCGCGGATTTCCTCGACGCAGACCGAGTGCGGCATCGGGTAGCGGTGGAAGTCGACGCGGAAGCCGAGTTCGCGCATCACGGCGGCACTGTGTTCGCCGGCCGCGTACGGCACCACCGGGTCCTGGGTGCCGTGGGCCATGAACAGCGGCTGCGTGGCGGCGCCCGCGGCGAGTGCGGCGCGGGCCGTTGCCGCCGCGGGCAGGTAGGTCGACAACCCGACGAGGCCGGCGAGCGGCTCGCTGCGGCGCAGCCCGGCGGCGAGCGTGATCGCGCCGCCCTGCGAGAAGCCGGCGAGGAAGATCCGCGATGCCGGCACGCCGCGCGCGATTTCGCGATCGATCAGCGCGGTCACCTGCGCCACCGATTCCAGCACGCCCTGTTCGTCGGCGCGGTTGGCGAGGTCGACGTCGCGGATGTCGTACCAGGCGCGCATGCGCATGCCGTTGTTGATGGTCACCGCGCGCACCGGCGCATGCGGGAACACGAAGCGGACCGCCGGCCAGTCGCCGCGCACCAGCTCGGGCAGGATCGGCACGAAGTCGCTGCCGTCGGCGCCCAGCCCGTGCAGCCACAGCACGCTCCAGCCGGGATTGGCCCCGGTCTCGCGCTCGATCGCGTCCAGCAGGCTCGCCTCGCCTTGCGTCATGTTCCCGCCCGTGTGCATGCAGACGCCGCGCACTATACCCCGCAGCCACGCCCCCATCCGACCGGCGCGGCGATCCTACCCGCGCAGGCCGTGCCCGCGCCAGGCGTCGCGGATGGCCTCGCGCGCGGCCTCCAGCGCCGCGTCCGCGGGCACGATGCGCGGACGCCGGTCGAGCGTGCAATCCAGCCCCACCGCCAGCAGGTGCGCGTGCGCGTCGCGCAGCGCGGTGGCGGTGACGGCATCGAGCACCGCGGCCTCGGCCAGCGCCTCGACCAGCAACGGGGTCGCGCGCGGCACCAGCAGCGCGGGATGCCGCGACGCGTCGCGCAGGACGAGGTACTGCAGCAGGAACTCGAGGTCGACCAGGCCGCCATCGCCCTGCTTGAGGTCGAACAGCGCATCGCTGCTGCGGTCGAGTTCGTCGCGCATCCGCTGGCGCATCGCCACGACGTCGGCGCGCAGCGCATCGGCATCGCGCGCGCGGCCCAGCGTCTGCGCGCGGATGTCGTCGAACGCGGCCTGCAGCGGCGCATCGCCGGCGATGAACCGCGCGCGCACCAGCGCCTGGTGCTCCCAGGTCCAGGCGCGTTCGCGCTGGTAGTCGCCGTAGCTGGCCAGTGTCGATACCAGCAGCCCCTTGCCGCCATCCGGGCGCAGGCGCACGTCGATGTCGTACAGGCGGCCACCGCCGGTCACGGCGCCGAGCAGGGCCACGATCTTCTGCGCCAGCCGCGCGAACCAGCGCGATGCGTCCAGCGGACGCGCGCCGTCCGACAGCGCTTCGGCAGGCGCGTCGTACAGGAACACCAGGTCGAGATCGGACCCGAAGCCCAGCTCCTCGCCGCCGAGGCTGCCGTAGCCGAGCACCGCGAACGCCGCGCCCGCGATGGTGCCGTGCGCGCCTTCCAGCTCGCGCCGCGCCAGCGCCAGCACCGCGTCGACCACGGCATCGGCCAGCCACGCCAGCTGGCGCGTGCTGTCCCGGGCCGGCTGGCGGCGGTCGAGCGTCGCCAGCGCGACGCGGAAACTGAGCTGCTGGCGGATCTCGTTGAGCTGGTACAGCGCGCCCTCGGTCTCCAGCGCCAGCGCCGGGCGACAGGCCTCCGCGAACAGCGCGCGCTGCGGCAGCGGACCTTCCGCGCGCGCATCCAGCAGTTCGTCCAGCAGCAGCGGATGCGCGGCCAGCCGCTCGGCGAGCAGGGCGCTGCGCGTGACCACGTCGACCAGGCGCGCCAGGGCGGGCGGATGTTCGTCCAGCAGCGCGAGGTAGCTGCTCCGGCGCAGGATGTTGTGCAGCAGCGCCAGCAGCCGGCGCACCGCCTGCAGCGGCTGCAACGACGGCGCACTGGCCTGGACCAGCACCGGCATCACCCGGTCGAGCCGCGCGCGGGTGGCGTCTGACAGGTCGCGCACGCTCGGCGAGCGCGCGAAGTCGCGGAGCGCGGCATCGACGTTGGCGGCATCGGCGAAGCCGGCCTGCGCCAGTGATCCTGCATCGCCACCGCCGGGCAGGGCGCGCCAGTAGGCGGCGATGTCGTCGGCCACCGCCGGCTGCCGCTCGCGTTGCGACAGCAGGGCGTCGAACTCGCGCGACACCCGTGCCCGGTGCCGCGCCAGCTCGACCGACAGCGCCTCCCAGTCGGCATGACCGAGCGCCATCGCGATGCGCGCACGGTCGAAGGGGCTCGCCGGCAACACGTGCGTCTGCGCATCGCGCAGCATCTGCAGGCGGTTCTCCAGCCGGCGCAGGAAGCGGTAGTCCTCGACCAGCGCAGCCTCGGTGTCCGCGCCGATCTGGCCGGACACGCACAGCGCGCGCAGCGCCGGCAGCAGGCGCGGCTCGCGCAGGGCCGGCTCGCGTCCGCCGCGTATCAGCTGCAGCGCCTGCGCGAGGAACTCGATCTCGCGGATGCCGCCCGGCCCGCGCTTGATGTCGTCGGCCAGTTCTTTGCGCGCCACTTCGGCCGCGATCATCGCCTTCATCTCGCGCAGGCCGTCGAGCGCGCCGAAGTCGAGGTACCGCCGGTAGACGAATGGCCGCAGCGCCTGCAGGAAGCGCCCGCCGGCGGCGAGGTCGCCGGCCACCGGTCGCGCCTTCTGCCAGGCGTAGCGCTCCCAGTCGCGGCCTTCGCGCTGGAAGTACTGCTCCATCGCGGCGAAGCTCAGCGCGATGCGACCGGCATTGCCGAACGGACGCAGGCGCAGGTCGACGCGGTGGCTGAAGCCGTCGGCGGTGACCTCGTCCAGCAGCTTCGCCAGCTGCTGGCCGAGCCGCGCGAAGTAGTCCTCGGCGGCCAGGGCGCGAGCGCCATCGCTCTCGCCGGCGCTTTCGTAGCTGTAGACGAGGTCGATGTCGGAACTGAAGTTGAGCTCGCCGCCGCCGAGCTTGCCCATGCCGAACACGACCAGGCGCACGGGGTGGCCGTCGCCGTCGTGGACCACCCCGTGGCGTTGCGCGAACTCGGCCTCCAGCGCGTCGAGCGCGAGCTGCAGGCACTGCTCCGCAAGCCGCGTGGTGCCGGCCAGGGTGGCGTCGACGTCGTCGAGGCCGAGCACGTCGCGCCAGAGCAGTCGGGTCGAACCGGCCTGCCGGAACTGGCGCAGCAACCGCGGCCAGTCGTGGCGTTCGTCGGCGGCAAGCACCGGCGGCGCGATCGGGGCGGCGCCGTCGTCGCCGGCCAGCTGCGCCAGCAGGTCCGGCTGCCGCACCAGCATGTCGATCGCGAAATCGCTGGCGACCGCCACCTTGCCCAGGCGCTCGGCCAGCCCGGCAACGTCACGGGTGGCCTCCGGGAAACGCGCCAGCGCGCGCTGGGCGAGGGCGTCGAGATCGAGGGACAGGGCCGGTTCCATGGCGTGATTGTGGCATCCGCCCCGCGTTCGACCGGCGACGGTGCGCAGGGACGGTCCCTGGGGGCAGGCCACAAAAAAGCCCGCTTGCAGTTGCCTGCCAGCGGGCTTTGCTCCCTCCCCCACGTCGGGTGCGGGGGCATCGTGAACGATTCGTTACCCGGGATGCACGCTGCAGCGCAAAACGATACCGCCGGGTTCACTAAGCCGCGGGCACCAACGGGGCCGCGGGACGCTCAGTCCGGGCGGGGCCCACGGCGCAGGTCGCGCAGGATCTCGCGCGCCGCATTGCGGCCCGGCAGGCCGGTGACGCCGCCACCGGGATGGGTGCCCGAGCCGCACAGGTACAGGCCGGGCAGCGCGCCGCGGTAGTTGCCCTGCCCCAGCAGCGGCCGCGCGCTGAACATCTGGTCGAGGCCGAGCGAGCCGTGGAAGATGTCGCCGCCGACCAGCCCGAACTCGCGTTCGAGGTCGAGCGGCGACAGCGCGCGGTAGCCGAGCACGCTGCGCGCGAAGTTCGGCGCATAGGCATCGACCGTGTCGATCATCAGCTTCGCCACGGTGTCGCGGTGCGCGTCCCAGCCGCCGTCCACCTGCGGGTGCACGTGCTGGCAGAACAGGCTGGCCACATGCTGGCCGGGCGGCGCCAGGGTGTCGTCGAGCGTCGACGAGATCACCACCTCCACGATCGGCGCCCGCGCCCAGCCCGGGTTGTGCGCCTTCGATTTCGCGTCGAAGTAGGCGGCCTCGAAATACTGCAGCGACGGGCCGACCAGGATCCCGCTCTGGTGGTGCGGCTGCAGTTGCGTGCCGGGCGCGGCGGTGAAGTCGGGCAGTTCCGACAGCGCCACGTTCATGCGGAACGTGCCCGAACCGCAGCGGTAGCGCTCGATGCGCTGCGCGGTGTCGTCGTCGAGGTGCTCGCGCGGCACCAGCCTGGTGTACAGCAGCTTCGGGTTGAGGTTCGACACCACGGTCTTCGCGCGCAGCTCGCGGCCGTCGGCCAGCGCCACGCCGACCGCGCGCCCGCCCTGCACCAGCACGCGTTCCACCGCCGCACCGCTGTGCACCTGCACGCCGCGCACCGCGCATTCCTTCGCGATCGCCTGGGTGATCGCGCCCATGCCGCCGATCGCATGGCCCCACACGCCGGTCTTGCCGTTGACCTCGCCGAACACGTGGTGCAGCAGCACGTAGGCGCTGCCCGGCGTGTAGGGGCTGGCGAAGTTGCCGACCACCGAGTCCCAGCCCAGCACCGCCTTCAAGGGTTCCGACTCGAACCACTGGTCCAGCAGTTCGCCCGCGGACTTGGTGAACAGGTCGAGCAGGTCGCGGCGGCCGCGCATGTCGAGCTGCTTCAGCTGCCTGCCGACCGACACCGAGCCGAGCCAATCGGCGAGCACGAACCGGTCCGACACGTTCGGCGGCGTGCGCTGCATCAGTTCGCGCAGCACGACCACCACGCGGTCGAGCATGGCGTTGTACTCGCCCAGGCGCGCGAGGTCGCGTGGCGACCACTGCTGCAGCGACGCCGCGGTGTGTTCGCCGCCGAGGCGGAACGCGCGGCCATCCGGCAATGGCAGGAAATTCGCGTACGGCCGCTCGACCACGCGCAGGCCGTGCTCGGCCAGGCGCAGCTCGCGGATCACTTTCGGGTTGAGCAGGCTGACGGTGTAGCTGGCGACCGAGTTGCGGAAGCCCGGATGGAACTCCTCGGTGACCGCGGCGCCGCCGACCACGCCGCGGCGTTCGAGCACCGTCACCTTCAGCCCGGTTGCGGCGAGGTAGGCGGCGCAGACGAGGCCGTTGTGGCCGCCGCCGATGATCAGGACATCGCTATCGCTCGAGTTCGCCACGTATCCGGTCCGCCGTCGCCAGGTCGGTCGATGATCCCCGGCCGCATGCGAAAACGGAAGCCCGGCCGGTGCTCAGCGGCGGGGCCCGGCGACCGGCAACAGCCGCTCGACCGCGTCAGCCAGGCGGCGGGCGGCGTCCGGGCGCCCCAGCGCGGCGGCGGCACGCGCCGCGTCGGGCAGGCGCGTGGGCGATGCGAAGGCCTCGTGCAGCACCGCCGACAGCGTCTCCGGCGTGAGCTCGGCTTCCGGTACGTGCCAGCCCACGCCGGCCTGCGCCAGCGTTTCGGCGTTGCGCCGCTGCTCCTCGCGCGCGCCGCCATGCGGCAGCGGCACGAACACCGCCGGCCGGCCGATGGTGAGCAGGTCGGCGGCGGTGGTCGCGCCGGCGCGGGTGACGACGAGGTGCGCCGCGCGCAGGCGTTCGCCCATGTCGTCGAAGAACGGGCGCACCTCGGCATCGAGGCCGGCGGCGCGCAGTTGCCCGGCGATGGCGTCGGCGTCCTCGCCCTTGTACTGCAGCGACACCTGCAGGCGCCGTCGCAGGCCTTCCGGCAGCGCCAGCAGCGCCGGCGGCACCACGCGACCGAACACCGCCGCGCTCTGGCTGCCGCCGACCACCAGCAGGCGCAGCGGCAAGCCGTCGCCGAGCGGCGGGTAGTCACCGCGCGCATCGAGGATCGACTGCCGTACCGGGTTGCCGGTCTCGACGATCCGGGCGGCATCGAATCCGTCGGCGCCCGCCACCGACGGGAACGAGATGGCCAGCGCGTCGGCGAAGCGCAGCAACTGCCGGTTGGCCTTGCTCAGGCGCGTCGCCTGCTCGTGCAGCAGCAGGGGCAGGCCCAGCGACTTCGCGACCAGCGCCGGCGCGAAGCTCGGATAGCCGCCGAAGCCGACCACCAGCGCCACCTTGCGCCGCTTGAGGTCGGCGCGCGAAGCCAGCACACCACGCAGGATCACCAGCGCCGCCTTCGCCTTCGCCACGAGGCCGCCTTCGAGCGAACTGGCCGGCAACACCACGTGCGGGATGCCGGCCAGCGCCTTGTCGTACTGGGCGCCGCGCCGTTCGGTGTGGATCACCACCTCATGCCCGCGCGCCATCAGTTCGCGTGCCAGGGCCTCGGCGGGGAACAGGTGCCCCCCGGTGCCGCCGGCGGCGAGCGCGATGGTGGCGCGGGGGACGGGGGCGGCGGACTGGGGCATCGAGGCGCAGGCGGGACGGGGACCGGGCACGCATTATGGAGCGGTTGCGTCGCGCCTCAGCCGGCCCCCTCGAAGAACGCGAGCTTGCGCGCCTTCGGCAGGCGCTTGAGCTGCGATTCGGCGCGCGACGCGGCGGCGCGATCGGGGAAGGAACGGCGCGCGAGCAGCCGCAGCGGTCCGCGCCCGCGCGTGTAGCGGGCGCCTGCGCCCGCGGCGTGCAGCCGCAGGCGCGCCTCGGGGTCGAGGGCGATCCCGGCGTACCAGGTGCCGTCGCCGCATTCGAGCAGGTACAGCCACCACGGGGCGGGGACGTCGGCCATGCGCGGATTCTCGCGCGACGGCGCTTGACGCGCGACCCCGGCCACCGGCCGCGCGCCGGCTCAGCGCAGCAGGTTCGGGCGGCTGTCGTACCACTCGCGCGCGTTGCGCAGGTGCAGCTTGCGCTGCTCGCCCCTGAGCTCGACGCCGACGCCCAGCTTGCCCCAGGCCGCGTACAGGTCGCCGCTGCGGTCGTTGCCGCTCAGGCGCAGGCGCGCGTCGACCTTGAATCGGTCGTTGGCGGCTTGCACGCGGTCGAGCACGAGGGTGTTGCCGCGCCACTGCCAGCGGCCGTCGACCGTGGCCTGGCCGACGTCGACGACCTTGCCGACCCACTCGGGGAACTCGGTGCGGTCGGCGAAGATGGCCAGCAGGAAGCCGATGTCCTTCATCGTCGCGTGCAGGCGGCCGCCCGCCGAAGGCGGCTGCTTCCACGCGACATGGCCGCCGGCGAGGTCGAGCGTCGCCCACCAGCCGGACCGCGACACGCCGCCACGCTCGGTGAAGGCAACGTTGCGCAGCGAGACGCGGGTGCCCCCCAGGTCGAAGTTGCCGTGCTCGAGGTTGCCGCGGCGCAGCCGGCCATCGATGGCCACGTCGCCGCGCAGCTCGATGCCCGCCACCGCGAGCCGGGCCTGGCGGCCATCGACGCGCAGGGTGCCCTCGCCGACTTCGCCCGCGCCATCCACGCGCAGGTCGCCGGTCAGCGTGCCGCTGCCGCCGGCGAAGCGCAGCTTGTCGTTGGGCAGGTAGGGATTGAACCGGGCGAGGTCGGGAATGCGCGCACCGTTGAAGCGGATCCGCGCCTGCGACGATTCGCGCATGCGGTCGAGGCGCGCGTCGGAAACCAGGTCGACGCGCAGGTCGTTGCCTTCGACGTAGGGCTTTGATGGCGCGCTGCCCGGGGCCACGCCGAAACGCTGCATCGCCACGTTGACGCGCGAAAGCGCCTGGCCGTCCGCGCCCGCCTCGATCACCGCATCGGCCTGCGCACGTCCGCTGAAGCGGTTGCCGAGCACGTCGGCATGCGCCTCGACGTCGCGCACCTGCAGCCGGCTGCCGTCCACCAGCCGTCCGTCCGCCAGCTTCAGGTCCGCCTGCACCGTGCCGCTGCCTTCCAGCGCCAGCCAGTCCGCCTGCGTGAACAGCCGGACCAGCGCCCCGATCGACGGGACATGCCAGAGGCCGCGCGCGGTCCCGGTGGCCTGCATCAGCCGCTGGCGCCAGTCCTGCAGCGGCAGCGCGCGCCCGGGCAGCTGCACGTCGACGTCGAAAGACATGTGGTTGGGTCGTTCCGGCACCTGCGCGCGCAGCCTGAGGTCATCGCCCACGTCCAGCGACAGGGCCAGCGCATTGGTGTCTTCGGTCCCCGCGGGATCGACCGAAAGCAGCGGGGTCTGCACGCGCAGTTGCCCGCCCTGCGCCAGCTCGCCGTCGGCGAACGCCAGCTTGCCGGTGACCCGCCCGTCGCCGGGCACCGCCTCGAACCGGTAACGCCCGTCCTTGTCGAGCAACGAGCGCAGCTCGACCGTCCTGCCGTCGACGTCCAGCGCCGCGCTGAACACTTTCAGCTTCGCCAGCCCCGGATACTCCGACGACAGGTGCGAGGCCAGCGCGAACGTCGCGTCGATGCGCGCTTCGCGCAGCCAGGCCTCGCCGTCGAGCGAGGCCGTGGTGTCGACGAAATGCGCGGTCGACGGGAACAGTTCCGCCGGCCCGCCGCGGAACTGCTTGCTGAAGCCGACCTCGGCGGCACCCTGGCCGGCGATGGTCCAGCCGAACACCTCGCCACCCTGGATGCTGTCGCTGGCGATGCGGTCCATGCGCAGCGTCCAGCCGCCGGGACGGTGTTCGGGTGGCGGCAGGTCGCTGTCGGCGCGCGCGACCGACCCGGTCACCGTATCGGCCTCCACCCAGGGCACCCGGATCTCCTTGCGCAGCAGCGGCCACAGCGCGATCCGGCCGCGCGCCGCGTCGGCGTTCACCGACCACTGCGTGCGCCGCACGTGGCCCTGCATCCGCACCTCGCGCAACGCCACACGCCCCGGCCACCACGAATGGCCACCCTTCCAGTCCATCTGGAACTTTTCCGGCTTGCGGTTGACCAGCTCGTGCGCGTAACGCGAGTGGATGAAGGCATTGGCCGCGGCGAGGTACAGCAGGTAGCACGCCAGCAGCGCGGCACATGCCCACGAGAACCCGCGCGGCAGGCGCCGGCGGGAAGGTTGGTCGTTGACGGAAGGCATGGGGCGGAAGCATGCCTGAAACCCGGCAAGGCCGGAGGTGAAACCGCGGGCCCGCCCGGCCTCCCGCCAGCCGGCCACGCCTGGCCAAAGAAAAAGCCCCGCATCGCTGCGGGGCTTTTCGTGTTGCGTGATACGAGGCGCTTGCCCTCACGCCATCCCCCTCCCGCAAGCGGGAGAGGGGGAAGTGCGGAATGCCGCGCGGCGCGGATCAGAAATCCATGCCGCCCATGCCGCCCATGCCGCCGCCGTGGCCACCGGCCGGCTCTTCCTTCTTCGGAAGCTCGGCCACCATCGCCTCGGTGGTGATCATCAGGCCGGCGATCGAAGCCGCGTTCTGCAGCGCCGAACGGGTGACCTTGGTCGGGTCGAGGATGCCGAACGCGATCATGTCGCCGTACTCGCCGGTCGCGGCGTTGTAGCCGTAGTTGCCCTTGCCGTCCTTGACCGCGTTGAGCACCACGCTCGGCTCCTCGCCGCAGTTGGTGACGATCTCGCGCAGCGGGGCTTCCATCGCGCGCAGGGCGATCTGGATGCCGTGGTTCTGGTCTTCGTTGGCACCCTTCAGGCCGCCGATGGCCTGCAGCGCGCGCACCAGGGCCACGCCGCCGCCCGGGACCACGCCTTCTTCCACCGCCGCACGCGTGGCGTGCAGGGCGTCTTCGACGCGGGCCTTCTTTTCCTTCATCTCGATCTCGGTCGAGGCACCGACCTTGATCACCGCCACGCCGCCGGCCAGCTTGGCCACGCGCTCCTGCAGCTTCTCGCGGTCGTAGTCCGACGAGGTCTCTTCGATCTGCGCCTTGATCTGCTTGATGCGCGCCTCGATGGCCGCGGTGTCGCCGGCGCCGTCGATGATCGTGGTGTTCTCCTTGGAGACCTGCACCTTCTTGGCGCGGCCGAGGTCGGCGATGGTCGCCTTCTCGAGCGACAGGCCGACTTCCTCGGAGATCACGGTGCCGCCGGTCAGCACGGCCATGTCCTCGAGCATCGCCTTGCGACGATCACCGAAGCCCGGGGCCTTCACCGCGCAGACCTTGACGATGCCGCGGATGGTGTTGACGACGAGGGTCGCCAGCGCTTCGCCTTCGACTTCCTCGGCGACGATCAGCAGCGGCTTGCCGGCCTTGGCCACGCCTTCCAGCACGGGCAGCAGGTCGCGGACATTCGAGATCTTCTTGTCGTGCAGCAGGATGAAGGGGTCATCCAGGTCCGCCGACATCGACTGCTGGTTGTTGATGAAGTACGGCGACAGGTAGCCGCGGTCGAACTGCATGCCCTCGACGACGTCGAGTTCGTTGTCCAGGCCCGAGCCTTCCTCGACCGTGATCACGCCTTCCTTGCCGACCTTCTTCATCGCGTCGGCGATGATGGTGCCGATCGACTCGTCGCTGTTGGCCGAGATGGTGCCGACCTGGGCGATCGCCTTGTCGTCGGCGGTGGGCTTGGACAGGGCCTTGAGCTCGGCGACGGCGGCCACGACGGCCTTGTCGATGCCGCGCTTGAGGTCCATCGGGTTCATGCCGGCGGCGACGGCCTTGGAGCCTTCGCGGATGAACGCCTGCGCCAGCACGGTGGCAGTGGTGGTGCCGTCACCGGCATTGTCGGAAGTCTTGGACGCGACTTCCTTCACCATCTGCGCGCCCATGTTCTCGAACTTGTCGGCAAGCTCGATTTCCTTGGCGACGGACACGCCGTCCTTGGTGATGGTGGGGGCGCCGAAGCTCTTCTCGAGCACGACGTTGCGGCCCTTCGGGCCGAGCGTTGCCTTCACGGCATTGGCGAGCGTGTTGACGCCGCGCACCATCTTGGAGCGCGCGTCTTCACCGAACTTGATTTCCTTGGCAGCCATGGCTGTTAACTCCGGGAATAGGGAATGGGGAACGGGTGGGAAGCAAAGGCATCAGCGCGCGGGATGGAGGGGCAAGGCGAACCGGCATTTCCGGTTCCCGATTCCCGATTCCCCATGCCCGCCTCGGCGATCAGCCGAGGATCGCGAAGATGTCGTCTTCCTTCACCACCAGGTATTCGGTGCCGTCGAGCTTCACCTCGGTGCCGCTGTACTTGCCGAACAGCACGGTGTCGCCGGCCTTGACGAGCGGCTTGCGCACGTTGCCGTTGTCGAACACCTTGCCCTCGCCCACGGCGACGACCTGGCCCTTGATCGGCTTCTCGGTGGCCGAGTCCGGGATGACGATGCCACCGGCGGACAGCTTTTCCTCTTCGACGCGCTTGATGACCACGCGGTCGTACAACGGCTTGATGTTGCTCATGTCCAATCCTCGCAAGTGATTGATTGCACTGGTAAAGGGGCGGCGATCTTAGCACTCGTCCATGACGACTGCCAGCATCGCGGGCGCGAAAATCCCGGTCGGGCCGGGAGGTGACCGGAATGTGTGGTGGCCCCCCGGACGTTTCAAGGGGGCCGTGGAATTTCTTTTTGCGGCGACCGCTTGTTGCCGCAACGGCTTGCCGTACCGCGGCCGCCCCCACACCGGGAACGGGCGCCGCCCCCTTCTCCCGCTTGCGGGAGAAGGGGGCACGGCGTGCCGGATGAGGGCGCTTCGGGCAGCCGGAAGCCCCCGCCCTTGAGCGCCCGGTGTTCCCCCATCCGCCTTCGGCACCTTCCCCCGTACGCGGGGGAAGGGAACAGCGGGGCAAGCGGATGCGCACGCTGTCCGCGGCGCTGGGTCCGGCGGTATCCGTGGTGCCGGGCCCAGCGCCATCCGCGACGACGCAGGCCTGCCCTTCAATCCGCCACGGGCAGTTCCAGCGTCTCCTTCACCTCTTCCATGACGATGTAGCTCTTGGACTCGCGCACGTGCGGCAGGGTCAGCAGGGTGCTGCCCAGCAGCTTGCGGTAGGACGCCATCTCCGAGATCCGGGCCTTGATCAGGTAGTCGAAATCGCCGGACACCAGGTGGCACTCCAGCACGTGGGGCAGCTTCAGCGCGGCACGGCGGAACTCCTCGAAGATGTCACCGGACTTGTAGGCCAGGCTGATCTCGACGAACACCAGCAGGCTGGCCTTCACCGCCGCCGGGGCAAGGCGGGCGTGGTAGCCGGTGATCACGCCGTCACGCTCGAGCCGGCGCACGCGTTCGGTGCAGGGCGTGGTCGACAGGCCGACGCGCTCGCCCAGTTCGGTGAACGCGATCCGCCCCTCCTGCTGCAGGATGCGCAGGATCCTGCGGTCGATGCGGTCGAGCTCTCTGGGCTTCATGGTCCACTGCCTGCGGCCAGCACGGCAGCAAGATTACCTGCAATCACGCCATTCATTGGCGAAAAAGACTGATCCGTCGCCACTACACTGGTGGAATAACGGGATTCCTCCGTCGTCCCCACGCAACCGGGCACTTTGCGTCCTCGGCACGGGCAGCGAAGGCGGCAAGACGCGGGATCCCCGCCTTCGCGGGAATGACGACAGGTGGGCGCCCGTGGGACAGTGCACCTACACCCCGAACGCCGCTGGGCGCCTCGGTGGCGGACGACGGCGGACGAGGCGACGGCAATGCGCATCCTGATCCTGGGCTCGGGCGTGATCGGCGTGACCAGCGCCTGGTACCTGCGCCAGCAGGGCCACGACGTGGTGGTGGTCGACCGCGAGGCCGCGCCGGCGATGGAAACCAGCTTCGCCAACGCCGGCCAGGTCTCGCCGGGCTACGCCTCGCCGTGGCCGGCGCCGGGCATCCCGGCCAAGGCCATCGGCTGGCTGCTGTCGCGGCATGCGCCACTGGCGATCAAGCCCACCGCCGACCCCGCCCAGTACCGCTGGCTGTGGTGGATGCTGCGCAACTGCACCCACCACCGCTACGCGATCAGCAAGGCGCGCATGGTCCGCCTGGCCGAATACAGCCGCGACTGCCTGGGCGAGCTGCGGGCCGAGACCGGCATCGAATACGAACAGCGCACGCTCGGCACCACGCAGCTGTTCCGCACCCAGGCGCAGCTCGATGGCGCGGCCAAGGACATCGCGATCCTGCGCGAGTACGACGTGCCCTACGAACTGCTCGACCGCGCCGGCATCGCGCGGGTCGAGCCGGCGCTGGCCGCCAGGGCCGACACCCTGGCCGGCGCGCTGCGCCTGCCCGGCGACGAGACCGGCGACTGCCACCTGTTCACCACCCGGCTGGCGGCGATGGCCGCCGCCGCGGGCGTGGAGTTCCGCCAGGGCCACACCATCGAAGCGCTGCAGGCCGACGGCGACGCCGTCACCGGCGTGCGCATCGATGGCCGCGTCGAGACCGCCGACCGCTACGTGCTGGCACTCGGCAGCTGGTCGCCGCGGCTGCTGGCGCCGATCGGGATCGACCTGCCGGTGTATCCGCTCAAGGGCTATTCGCTGACGATCCCGATCACGCGCCCGGACATGGCGCCGCACTCCACCGTGCTCGACGAGAGCTACAAGGTGGCGATCACCCGCTTCGACCAGCGCATCCGCGTGGGCGGGATGGCCGAAGTCTCCGGCTACGACCTGTCGCTGCCGCGACGCCGCCGCGAAACGCTGGAGCTGGTGGTGCGCAGCCTGTACCCGGATGGCGGCGACCTCGCCAACGCGGTGTTCTGGACCGGCCTGCGCCCGTCCACGCCCGACGGCCCGCCGGTGGTCGGCGCGACGAAGTACCGCAACCTCTGGCTCAACACCGGCCACGGCACGCTGGGCTGGACGATGGCCGCCGGTTCCGCGCGCTACCTCGCCGACCTCATCGACGGCCGTGCGCCGGCGATCGACACCGAAGGCCTCGACATATCGCGCTACGACCGGCCGTGGCCCTCCGCCCCGGCGGGCCTGCGCTAGGACCGCCCGATGCGTCCCTCGCGCGCCACCATCGACCTCGACGCCCTGCGCCACAACTACCGCCATGCGCGCGCGCTCGGCGGCGGCCGGGCGCTGGCCGTGGTCAAGGCCGATGCCTACGGACACGGCGCGGTCGCCTGCGCACGGGCGCTCGCGGGCGAGGCCGACGGCTTCGGCGTGGCCTGCATCGAG